>CENX01188705.1_pt1 | contig 12833 bp, 9 predicted proteins | sample 361321 | NCBI WGS metagenome assembly CENX01 (sample SAMEA2619678, study PRJEB7988) | marine metagenome | isolation source: saline water (ENVO:00002010), including | reverse complement strand
TAAAAACGCAGCCCCAAATACCCCTGCAGCGAGCATACCAACACCCGTGATACCATTTAGCGTTAATGCCCCGCCCCTTGGAAAACGCTCTCCAGCAATACCCAACATAGTTGGCCAAAAAAATGTTTTACCAACAGCATATAAAGTCGCAGCGATAAAAATCATAAATCCTGCGGCCGTTGATAAAACATAAAGACCAACCAAAGCGATTGCACTACTGACCGCAAGTAAACCTAAGGGGGATATCCTGTGTACAATTGGTCCTGCGTAAAAACGAAGGACAGTCATAATTACAGCAGTATAGACTACGACCCAACCTGCATTATCACCTAAAATCGGAGCCAGTAAATCTGTAACCCAGCTATCAACACCGAGCTCTGTTGTAGCTAACGGTATCATAATTAAAAGTAGAATGATAAAAAGAGGTCTTCCCAGGGATTCAGTGTAAATATAACATCCAACACTAACTAAAAGCAGCAAGATAGTTAAGGATATATGCGGTAAACTAAGAAAACTTCCTTCATACATCGGAGTAAGCCCTGCAACACGATTTATTTCCAATAAAATAATTAAAAAAATTAAAAAGAATCCTAATGCACCTGCCTCACCTATCATATCTTTAAACGAAATTCCAGCTTTAACTCTCTCTTGAACAGGAAACTCTTTCCCGTACAAAATAACTCCATAGAAAATTACTGGTATCAAAACCAAACCAACTTTCCACTTCCAACTGACCTCTGGACCCATGACAATTGAAAGAACACCACCAAGAACTAACCCAGCTGGCCAGCCTGCATGCAAAATGTTCATCCATTTTGTTTTTTCTCTAGGGTAAAGAGTTGCAACGGCAGGATTGATCACAGCTTCGACTGTGCCATTGCCAAGCGCCAGAATAAAAGTCCCCCAATAAAGCATCCAATAACCATCTGCAAAAATCGTCACTACCGCTGAGGTGACATGCAGTGCAAATGCAATGATCATTGAGATTCCGTAACCTATCTTATCAATTAACAAACTAAATAGTATGATGCTGATACTAAATGGCCACAAACCAACACCAAATATTTCACCTTTTTGTGTTTCACTCAAACCAAATTCTGCACCCATTGCTCCTATAGTTTGAGCTCTAACCATAAAACCAACCGATGTAGCCATTAATGCAGCAAAGCAACCCCAGAATAGCCAATTAGCTTGGCTTTCAGTTAAATTATCTAGTTTTTTCATATTTACCCACCTTTTTAGTTCTGCGAAATAATCGCTGAAAGATTATCAAATTATAATTCCTAGTAATTAATATAGGACACTGTGGCATTTGAAATTAGAATCAAAAACAGTATTCTTCTCATTTAATCTTTCAATTCAATTTTCTGTTTCCCGAAGCCCGCTTAAATCCTTTCAGCCTATTCAGGGCACCTTATTGAGCCACCTTAGTCTTGGGTATTAAAGGTAGGAGTGGTGGAATATCCCTGAACAAAGATTCGCGGGCATTCGGGTTAACAAAGGTTATTTTTTAAGAAATTTTCTAAGTATAAAATGCACCCACTCAAATTACGCATTAGAATAAAAACCAAGCTATCTCTTAATTCTAACAGAACAATCGTTTGTTCTATGCTGTAAAGTACTTAGATGTTACAGAAAAAAACAAGAATTATTTAAAAAAAGTCTCTTTTCTTAACCTTTGAGATTATGCATCAAAAATTGGAAATATCAATTTACTGTAAACCTAAAGACAGATATTGAATTATATTCACCACCAGGACGAAGAATTGTTGATTTGAAATTTGGCTGATTAGGGGCATCAGGAAAGTGTTGAGTCTCAAGACAAAATCCAGCGTTTTGATTAAAACCACCTGAGTTAGATCCACCATCAAGAAAATTTCCAGTATAAAGCTGAATCCCTGGCTCTGTTGTAAAAACCTCCATAACACGGCCGCTCTCAAGATGAGTTACCCTGGCCGCAAACCTTAGGTTCTGTCCCTCTTCAAAATCATTTAACACAAAACAATGATCATACCCTATAGGTAGACCTTCTATCTTCGGTATTTCTTGAAATCTAGAACCAATTTTTGTGGCCTTTCTAAAATCAAATGCTGTACCAATCACATCGATAAATTTTCCCGTAGGAATCAAATTATCATATACATCCAAATATTGGTTTGAGTTCATAATTAACTCATGATCAAGAATATTCCCATTGCCAGCCCCATTTAGGTTCCAATAGTTGTGGTTTGTAAGATTTATTGGTGTAGGTTTATCTGTTGTAGCTTTAAATGAAATTTTAAGTTCATCATCATTAGTCAAAGTATAGACAACGCCTACATTTACATTTCCTGGATAACCCTCCTCTCCATCATAGCTATTGTAGGTAAATTCTAATGATAATCCATTATTACTAGGCTTTTCCCGCACATCCCAAATAACTTTATCATATCCAATATTTCCACCATGTAAATGATTATCACCATCGTTTTTTGCTAGATTGTAAGTAGTACCATCCAATGAGAAACTTGCTTTGGAAATTCGATTACCAAATCTACCTATGGTAGAACCAAAATAAGGATGTCCATCGAGGTATTCATCAAGATTATCAAAGCCAAGGTTTACATTTGCAAAATTGCCATCTCTATCTGGTACATCGAGGGAGATAACAATTGCACCCAAATTAATCATCTTTAAGGTCAAACCATTATTATTCCTGCAAGTAAATAAAAAAATCTCCTCACCTGACTTTGTTTTACCAAAACTAGATTTTTTCACAAATGATGTATACGATTGATTTTTACCCAATTTTCTTACCTCCCTAGTGCCAACGACAATTGAAAAAATGAAAAATAATACTAAATATGGTTTCCACATTGTATAAATATCCCAGATAAAACTACTAACATATACGATATTGAACAATCGTTTATCTAATTAATATAGATGGAAAAATCATAAAAATAAAATAACACCTAAATTCATTTTAGCTAGGCCTTTTTGAGCTTTATTGTGATGGTAATTCAGTTGAAAGCGAGTTATATTTTCACCCACAGATTTAAAATGAATTAGTAAATCAACTTGCTCTATATGGTTTCTGCACAAAAATAATATTGAGCAATTGTCCTTACAATCGATATCTAATTGCTTTTGTTAAATTAAAATTTACATGAAAAGAATAAGCATCAAGGATTTAGCTAAGAAAACTGGACTTTCCACAACCACTATTTCTAGGGTTTTGAATGGAAAAGCAAAGCAATATAGGATCAGCGATGAAGCAGCCCAGCTTGTAATTCTAACTGCCCAGAAAGAAGGCTACAAGCCTGATCGAAACGCGGTCAGTCTGCGAACAAACCGCTCACACACAATAGGTGTTATCGTACCCAATATTGCTGACTACTATTTTAGTTCTCTATCAAGAATGATTGAAATTGCAGCCAGAAAAATTGGATATTCAATTCTATTATCAGATTCTCAAGAAAGTTTAGAGCTTGAAATAGAATCAATTGATACTCTTATTAGCAGGAAGGTTGATGGATTAATTATTCTTCCTATCGGAAATAAATCTCAGCATTTATCAAACGTAATTGAACTTGATATACCCCTTGTCTTAGCTGATAGACACTTCCCACTTCTAGAGTGCCCTCAAGTTTTTTCCGATAACTACAATGGAGCTTTCAATGCAACGGAACTTTTGATAAAGAAGAATCATACTAGAATTGCATGCATACAAGGTCGGCAAAATACATCTGTAAATAATGAGAGGATATTGGGGTACAAAGAGGCATTAACAAAATATGGATTAAATCTTGACCCATCCCTCATAATAGGCGACGAATTTGGTTTGAGAAGTGGATACGTAAGCGCAAAAATACTCATTAATCTTATCCCAAGACCATCAGCAATTTTTGCATTCAGCAATACAATTTCACTTGGAGCACTTAGAGCCATTTACGAGGAGAATTTAAATATCCCTAATGATATATCTCTTGTATCATTTGATCATGATCAACCTTACTCGGAATTTTTAAAAACGCCTATTACCTCTGTTGTCCAGCAAACCAGCGAACTTGGACAAATTGCATTTAAACTTTTAATGGCCGAAATAAACAATAAAGACAGTAAAAAAGAACAAGAATCATTAAGTAAAGCTAAATTTGTCACACTACCGACAACGTTAAAAGAGCGAAAATCAGTAAAAATAATCAAACAAGAGAAAAGAAAAAAAAATCTGATCAGTAAAATAAAGAATTAAGAAAATAACCTAATGACATAAGGAGGTACTGTCATGCTTGTAATTGAATCATATTTTATCGCAGTTATTATGTGCATAATAACGATGTTTTGCTGGGGATCTTGGGCGAACACCCAAAAGCTCGCAAGTAAATCTTGGCCGTTCCAGCTATTTTACTGGGATTATTCTGTGGGTGTCTTATTACTTTCCTTCATATTTGCTTTTACTTTAGGAAGTATAGGGGAAAATGGAAGAAGCTTTTTAGAAGATTTTAGTCAAGCAGACACTGCGAGTTTATCAAGCGCAATGATTGGAGGCATCATTTTCAACATTTCAAATATTCTTCTAGTGGTGGCAATTGATATTGCGGGTATGGCAGTGGCCATTCCAGTTGGAGTTGGTTTAGCTCTTATTATTGGGGTTCTAACAAATTATTTAGCATCTCCAGTTGGTGATCCATTAATTATCTTCTTAGGCGTTTTACTGGTTGTTGTAGCTATTATTGTTAATGCTATTGCATACAATAAGCTTCCAAGCAGTGAGGAAAACAAATCATCTAATAAGGGACTTATCCTTTCAGCAGTAGCTGGAGTGATGATGGGATTTTTCTACCGTTTTGTTGCAGCATCAATGTCTACCGATTTTATTAACATGGAGCCCGGGAAATTGAGTCCATATACTGCGATAGTAGTTTTCTCAATTGGATTATTCATGTCGAATTTTCTTTTTAATACTTTTGTTATGTACAAACCATTTAGCGGTAAACCGGTAGCATACTCATCTTATTTTACTGATGGAAATACTAAGTTGCATTTAATAGGTATTTTAGGAGGAATTATATGGAATATTGGCATGTCTTTTAGTATCATAGCATCTGGTGAAGCTGGAGCAGCAATCTCTTATGGTCTTGGTCAGGGTGCAACAATGGTAGCTGCAGCATGGGGTGTTTTTATATGGAAAGAATTCAAGAATGCCCCTCCTGAAACTAATAAATTACTGAATATCATGTTTCTTTCATTCATTCTTGGACTTAGCTTAATAATTATTGCAAGGCTATAATAAAACAAAACAATGATGGATAATATTATGGAAAAAATTACTGTTGTAGGAAGCTCAAATACCGACATGATCATGCAACTTGATAAAATCCCTAGGCCGGGAGAGACTTTGCTTGGAAATAAATTCTCTACTGCTGCCGGTGGAAAAGGTGCGAACCAAGCTGTTGGCGCTGCTAGAGCTGGAGGAAATGTTAATTTTATTGCCTCTATAGCAGCTGACCTTTTTGGTGACACCGCTGTTGAAGGATTCATAAAAGAGGGTATTGACACAACCTATATTTCAAGAGAATCAAATAATCCTTCCGGTGCTGCTTTTATTTTTATCGATAAAAACGGGGAAAATAGTATTGGAGTTGCCTCGGGATCAAACTTTGATTTATCGCCGCACATTATTGATAATGCGATTGACTCAATTGCTGAATCTGAGGTGATACTTACCCAGCTAGAAACTCCTTTAAATACAGTGGAGCATTTAGCAAAAATAGTAAATTCCCAAAAGTCATCAACTTTCATTTTAAATCCTGCTCCCGCACAAAAATTATCTAATGAATTACTTAAAATAACAGATATTATTACTCCGAATGAAACCGAGGCAGAAGAATTAACTGGAATCCAAATAAAAGGTTCTGAAAATGCAAAAATGGCATGCCTAAAGCTCCATGATGCTGGTGTGAAAACTGTAATAATTACAATGGGGGAAAAAGGCGCTTTTTTATCTACAGAAAGCACACAAAATTTAATCCCAACGTTCAAAGTTGACCCTATTGATACTACTGGAGCAGGTGATATATTTAATGGTGTCCTTGCTGTTGGTGTTTCAAAGAAACAAAATCTAGAAAACGCTGTAAGATTTGCTAATGCAGCGGCAGCCCTATCTGTCACTGTCCTTGGTGCTCAACCTTCAGCACCGATTCTTGAGTCCATCAATGATATGTTCAAAAGTTAACAATTAGGTGTTCGGATTTAGAATTTATTTTCGGCAGTAAAATGAATATTAATTAAAAATATGAAAAAAATATTTACTATGGGTGGAAAATTTGACGCTCGAAATTATACTGTTAAGGATATAATTGATCAAAAAGGAGAAAAGAAATTATGCCAACTATTAGTGAGCAATGTTGAAGAAGCTGCTGCCGCTCAAGATGCTGGTATAGATATGGCAATCACAGGAGTTTCGGGGCCATATCCGAAAATACGCGATGCAATGCCTGACACATTCCTTACTGTTGCTTTATCTGCCTCATTATGTCCGACCATTGAGGAGGCAGTTAAACAATCTTACAAAATTATGAGTGTTGGTGCAGATGCTATTATGTGTTCCTCCTGGAACAAAGATTATATACAAGAGCTTTCAAAATTTGGATTTCCTGTAATGGGACATGCAGGATTAGTTCCTCGACACAGCACGTGGACTGGAGGATTAAAGGCAGTTGGAAAAACGTTAGCGCAAGCTCAAAATATTTACAATGATATCAAATCATTAGAAAACGCAGGTGCATTTGCAGTAGAGATTGAAGTTATACCAGAAAAGCTTTTAGCAGAAATTTCCAAGCGAACTAAGCTAGTGACTATTTCACTTGGTTCCGGAAAGGCTGGTGATGTTCATTTTCTTTTTTCTGAAGACATCCTTGGGGAAAATAAAAATATGCTTCCAAGACATGCTAAGTCTTACAGGAAATTTTATCAATTGAAAGAAAAAATGCAGCAAGAGAGGGTCTCTGCATACAAGGAATTTAAAAATGATGTTACATCAGGTAAATTTCCATCTGAGCAGTACATTGTAAAAATGAACGATGAAATAATTAATCAATTCATAGATAATATAGATAATAAATAGATAAAATAAGATTTGGATTTTACTCGCTAGCTCGCTACTCGCTCATTTGATTTTACTTTGTGGTTTGAGTTTATAGAACCAAAAAAAGATGTTTATTATTACTAAAAGTGATATAAAAAAAACTAATTTTAGCCCAGGGCCTTCTCCTACAAAACCTAGTGGAGAAAAAATTAGATAAATAAGTATTACAGCTGAAAAAAGCGTAAACGACACCGGTTGAACATACTTCCAAGGAGTAAGGTCAATAACATCCTTTTTTTTATGCTCCCAATGAACCTTCTCTGGAAAAATTTTTCCTATAAAAAGCATTATTAATATTTCAGAGAAAAACAATATTGCATACAAATGTATAAAATGGATTTTAAGGTAATCTTTCAAAAGAAATTGAAATACTCCATAAGATATAATATGAAAAACAACAACAATCTTAGGTCCCAAAGCAGGAACGTTTTTGTTAAAAAGACCAATTATGACAATAGCAATCACGGGAATATTATAGAACCCTGTAAAGATTCTAATGATTTGGAATAATCCGTCTGGAGCAAACCTAAGCAGAGGTGCTACTACAAATGAACACAATGCAATAATCAAACTGGTGAGCTTAGCAACTTGCAATATTTTTTTGTCACTAACTTTTTCTTTTTTAAGAGGAATATATATATCGAGGCAGAACAAAGTGGCAGCGCTGTTCAATAATGAATTAAAACTACTTAGAACAGCACCTAAGAGAACAGCTAGAAAAAATCCAGTTGCATAATTGGGAAGAACATCACGTATTAATTTTGGGTAAGCCAAGTCGATAGATGTTAGACTTGAACCATAAAGATGAAAAGCTATAACCCCCGGTATCATCATGATAAAAGGTATAAAAACCTTAAAAAAACCTGAAATCAAAACACCTTTTTGCCCTTCTTTAAGATTTTTTGCACCAAGGGTCCGCTGAATTACATATTGATTAGTACACCAATAAAACAAATTAGCAAATATCATCCCTGTGAAAAGTGTTCCAAATGGAGTTGGATCGTTACTTGATCCTATTGCATTTAATTTTTCCGTATGCTCAGTAGTGATAATTTGGAAACCACTTATGATACTACCATTTCCTAGTTTTGAAAATCCAAGTATGGGTACCATAATCCCGATGATCAATAAACCTATACCATTTAAAGTATCTGATATTGCTACCGCTTTAAGTCCCCCAAAAATAGCATAAAACCCTCCTATGGTACCTATTAGGATAATTGTAGAAATCATTGCTTGACCATAAGTGATATGAAAAATATTCTCAATGTCAAATAGCATTAAAATTGCTACAGATCCAGAATATAAAACTGCAGGAATGGTAACTAGTCCATATCCAACCATAAAAAGTACTACCAACATACGCCTTATTTGATTATCAAATCGGTTTGAAATAAACTCGGGTAATGTTGTATATGCACCCCTTAGATATAAAGGAAGAAAAATCAAAGCCATAAAAATTGTTGCAATAGCTGCAGTTACTTCCCACGCCATACTGCTCAGATTAAATCCATATGCCGAACCATTAAGGCCGATAAAATGTTCCGATGATAAATTAGTTAAAAGAAGAGATCCTGCAATAAATATTCCATTCAGCCCTCTGTTTGCAAGGAAATATCCCTCTATGGTTCCAACATCACCCTTTGTTTTTCTATAAGATATGTAACCAACAAACGACATGAAGAAAAAACATGATAAAAGTGTTGTTAAATGGTCTGAACTATCCATTGAGTAATATCCTGGGCCTTCTATTTAATTAAGTTACCAGTTTCAGAATCAAAGACCAAAATCAAGTCTGGGTTAAGATCAACACTAACTTTTTCCCCAATATTGAGTTCATCATTTAGGGAGGCCTTTACAGTAAAACGTTGGTCATTTGCAACTAAATAGACAAAGGTTTCTCTGCCCATAGGTTCAATTAAGTCTACAAAACCTTGAAAGAAGCCCTCTTTGTTTTTATCAGTGATAACTTTCATATATTCTGGTCTAATTCCAACTGTGATCTTTTTTTTATTTAAAATGTTTCCAGATATAAATTTTTTATCGAAATGCATGTTAAATGTTTCGGAATTAAAATAATACTTATCATTTATTAAATTTAATTTTCCATTTATAAAATTCATCTGCGGTGAACCAATAAAACTACCAACAAAGGTATTTTTTGGATAATTATAAGTATCAATGGGTGCATCTACCTGTTGCAAAATTCCTTCATTCATTATACAAATTCTTTGACCTAAAGTCATTGCCTCTGTTTGATCATGAGTTACATAAATCATTGTAGCTCCGATCTGATCATGAAGTTTTTTTAGTTCAACTCTCATGACAGTTCGCATTTTGGCATCAAGGTTTGACAAGGGTTCATCAAAAAGAAACACCTTAGGCTTTCTCACAATTGCCCTCCCCAATGCAACTCTTTGCCTCTGTCCTCCTGAGAGTGCCTTTGGATAACGATAAAGATAATTTTCTAATTCTAAGGTATTAGCTGCCTCTTTTACTCTTTTTTTGATATCAGACTTTGACCATTTTCTTAGTTTTAGGCTAAAGGCCATATTATCAAAAACATTCATATGAGGATATAACGCGTAATTCTGGAATACCATAGAAATATCTCTATCTTTTGGCGGCAGTGTGTTAATTATTTTTCCATCAATAAAAATTTCTCCACTAGATGGCTCTTCTAGTCCGGCTATCATTGAAAGGGTTGTGGACTTTCCACATCCTGATGGGCCAACTAATACCATAAATTCTCCTGATTTGATTTCAAGATTTAAGTCAGTTACTGCCTTAGTTTGATCTGGGAAAATCTTTGTAATTTTTTTTAACACTACATCGCTCATTTCCGGACCTCCTACTCTTTAATTCCACCAAGCATTATACCTTTCGAAAAATATTTTAATACAAAAGGAAATACAAGCATGATAGGTATAACTGTTATTACTACCGTTGCTGCCTTGATTGATTCAGGTGCTAATCCAATGAAATGATCGCGAAGCATTGACCACTCCTGCTCAATTACAATCCGCTGCAAAAATGCCTGTAACACTACTTTACTATCATTGTTCATATAAATAACGGCATCATACCAAGAATTCCAATGAAATATGGTTTGAAACATTGCTACGGTTGCAAGAATGGGTTTTGAGAGTGGTAAATAAATCCTTGAAAAAATGTACCACTCGCTGGCACCATCAATCATAGCTGCTTTGTGCATACTATCAGGAATATTCTGAAAATAATTTCTAATTAGGATTACGTTAAACGCGTTTATAAGACCCTGTACAAGATATACCGCCCGGTTGTCTAATAAGCCTAGATTATTATACAAAAGATAAATAGGGACCATACCTCCGCTAAATAGCATTGTGAAAAGCACAAATAAAAAAATAGGTTTGCGATATGGCATTTCTTTTCTTGATAGAGGATATGCACAAAGTGAGGAGAAAAAAACTGAAATAGGTACACATATGATTACACGGAAAAAACTATTCAGTAAACCTAAAAAAAGGTTTTCTTTTGAAAAAACAGCTTTATATGCTGTTAGATCAAAGGACTTTGGAAATAGAAAAAGACCTCCATGTGAAGCGTGCACTTCAGAGCTTAAACTTAGAACAAGGCAATAGACTAATGGATAAAGCATAGTAATTGATAGCAGAATAAATAATGATATATTACCAATGTCAAAAATTCTTGAAGCCAAAGATTGTTTAATCATTTTTTAAAACAGACCTTGATTGCCATCAGAAAGTTTTTTACTAATTGAATTAGAAATAAAAATTAATATTAAGGCCACAACTGATTTAAACATCCCAGCTGCTGTGGCGATTTCAAAGTTTAGATTAGTTAACATTCTTAAAACGTAGGTATCAATTATATCAGCCACATCATAAACTAAAGGGTTATACATGTTGTATATTTGATCGAATCCAGCACTCAAAAAGCTTCCCATACTTAAGATTAAAAGTGTTATCATGGTCGGTTTTAAATGTGGTATAGTCACATAAATAATTTGATTAATTCTATTTGCTCCGTCAATTTTTGCAGCTTGATAAAGCTCTACAGGAATCGCTGCTATTGATGCCATATAAATAATTGCACCAATCCCTATACCTTTCCATATATCGGTGGCTATGATGACAATGATAAACCAAAAGTCATCACTTAACCAAGCGATAGGTTTTTCAATTCCAATCAGAGATATAATTTCATTTGCTGGACCGCTATTTGAAAAAATCAGTCTAAAAATACTTGCTAAAATAACCCAACTGAACAGATAAGGCAAAAGACTAAGACTTTGAAAACCTTTTCTAAGAAAACTAACCCTTACCTCATTTAGTAAAATTGCAAATATCACTGGGGCAAAAAATCCCAATATAATTTTAATTATACTGATAAATAGAGTGTTCTTTATTACTAGTAAAAATTCATTCCCACTAAAGAGCATTTCAAAATGCTGCATGCCTACCCATGGGCTTCCAATTATCCCATCCTTTATACTATAATCTTTAAAAGCTATTAAAAGCCCTCCCATAGGGATATAATCGAAAATAAAATAGTAAACGGCACAGGGCAAAAACAAATATAGTAACGCGTTATTTTTTGAATCACTGGTTGACATTTAGTATCTTCTTTTTAAAAGGTTATCAATTCTTTTCTTATTTTTTATGGATTCCTCAAGATGAATTTCCATTCTGTTAATTACCTGTTGACCTCCTATTTCATTAAATTCATCAATATAAGAATTCCAATTTAAAAATGTTCTCTGACCAGTTATAAATTCGGTAAACTTGGTTTGCTGGAAAGATATCATTTTATTTACTCTCGCAACTATCTCTATTGGGGATTGATATATAGCATCTCCAAATGCACAAGGATCTCCCCACTCAATTCGATTATGATCTTTTTGAAATTTTTTTAATCCAGCAGGCATATACTTATCAATGAAGTCATCTTGCATGGGGACTGTAACTAAATAGCCTTGTCTTTTATCATATAGGTGCCAGTTAAGTCCTTCGCTATTTCTTATGTATGAGTATGTTCCATATGGTTCAATCCCAGCTGTTGTTCTACTTTCACCTTCCCCCTCCCATTTCCAATGCACACCCTCTTTGCCAAGGCTGCAGTGTAATAAAAGTTTTTCGTCATTTAACATTGTTTCCATTATTCTTAACCAACGAATGACCTTGGCAGGTGAATCTTTCATGTGTTTTCCAAATACATAATAACCTCCATAGTTTCCACCGACTCTACCGTACGTTCTGTGTCCTCTGTCTCCCAGTGGTCCTGCTGGCGCAAATCCTGCTGTCCAAAGGTTTTTGTATCGATCTTTGTTGTCATTAACTATTTTTTCTGCATCCTTCTTTTCAAATCCAATTGATTCAAATAGTTCTAAATCTCGATATCGCTGTAATTCGGCCATTGTTTTAATTCGTTCACTATTAGGCTCAAGCTCAGCATAGAGTGACCAATGAGAAATATAACCTGTAATTCCTGCATAAAGTTTTGTTAGCACCTCGCCCATCCAATTGTCTGTTACAAAATCAGGATGTATATATCCTTCCTCATGCCACTCATTCAATTGCTTGAGGGCTAAAAGACATCTCTCATCAATACCACCCCAAATCAAATCACCCTTATCTACTTTCCAATTAAATGGCTGAATATCATAAGCACCAAAAATTTCGGTAAACATCCCACTTCGCCA
>CENX01063260.1_pt1 | contig 12855 bp, 14 predicted proteins | sample 361321 | NCBI WGS metagenome assembly CENX01 (sample SAMEA2619678, study PRJEB7988) | marine metagenome | isolation source: saline water (ENVO:00002010), including | reverse complement strand
AATTAGTTTAGAAAAAACTTTAGTAGATACTTATGATTATCTAAATACTATAATTAAATCGAATTAATTATAGTATTTACTAGACTTATTACATCCAAAATATTAATCAATCCATCGAGATTTTGATCAGCAATAATAAGCTGTTGGTTGGTTAATTCTTCATCTTCTAAAATAGAATTTACTAATGCGATAACATCAAGAATATTTAACGTTTCATCCTGATTAATATCACCAATTAAAGTATTATAATCAATTCTTATAACTTCATTAGCAGAATAATTAACATACCATATTTTTTTATTAGGACCTATCTTGATTCCCATAATACTATTTTCGTAACCAGTTATTATACGACCAATTTCTTGAGGTGGATATAATGTTGTATTATAAATGATAATATCTCCTGTTTCGTAATCACTTACAACTAATCTATTATCATAAAAATCAATCCCTGAAGGCTTGTTTAATCCTTCATTAATATATATTCCCCAATCTGAATTTTGCATTAACCAATATTGGTTCAATGATTCTCCATATGGCGTTAAATCTTCTTGAAAAATTCCTGATTGTGTATTGAAAACTATAATTCTTTGATTACCGGTATCAGATATAAAAAGTTCACCTGTACTATCATTAAGAACCATATGACTAGGAATGCCTTCATGCATCGCTATATCTACCTCATCATATCTCCAAACCTTTCCATCTGAATGATCATTACCTCCAACCTCATGAGGCATAACAAAATCATATCGCACTATAGATGCATGGTAACCATCAAAAACCCAATAAACGTTACCTAAACCAGCATATTCAATTCCCATTGAAAATGGACTTTGATGTATCATATCTAAATGACTTCCAAGTAAAGGTCCATCTTGATTTAAATTTGCATAAATTGAAAGATCTGAATCCCATAATGTTGGACCACTAAAATAACCATTAGGATTATTATTTGCATCTTGACATTCTAACGTATTTGCAAAAAAACCTGTATCATCAAATGATAAAGCACTAGCTGTATGCATAAAATGGCGCGAGTATGAATCTTTTTTATAAATCGATGTCTGAGAAGATAAACCTGCATCATTATATATCACTGTACTTCCGCCTGGCTCTAATTTTTTTGCATAAATAGTATTATCATCTGAATTAAATAATTCCCAGGAAATTTCTTTTGCCCAATCATCAGTATTAATAATAACATCTATGCTACTCTCAAATGGGTCACATGAATTACCACAACTAGTATTTATTATAAAGGATGTTGAATCAACTGATTCATAGTCACCTCCGGAGGCATAAACATTATTACAATCTGAAACTATATAAGATCCTTCTCCACTTTCGCAACATATTCCATCATCTGCAGAATCAAAAATAATAAACGTGATATCTGTATTTAAAGGAATGCATATGTTTGTAATTACTTCACTATTATTTGGATAAACATCTTCCCCTTGGTTTAAAATCCATAGTTGATCATTAATAGTAGGATGAAAATCTAAATCTCGAGGCTTTTCTACCCCATCTTCAATCGTTCCAATTATTACATGACTATTATCTCCAATTAAATAATAATCAATTTGATTATTTGGTAGTAAAAATGTTATTAGTAAGAGTAAAATATTTTTTTTCATTGAATTTATAATGAGCATGGCTATTAATTATTTTATAAGTGAGTATTGATATAAAGCATTATCTCTTGAATCTTTTAAATCAACAATTCGATTTGCGTAATCTAAATTTGAGCTAAACTCCCAAGGTTTTTGTAAGTATTTCAAGGGGACATCTTTTAATTGAGGAATGTATTTTAGAGTATATTTACCTTCAGAGTCAAATTTTTCTCCCTGTAATATTGGATTAAAAATTCTAAAATATGGTGCAGCATCTGCTCCTGTACCAGCTGTCCATTGCCATCCAGCTATATTTGAAGCATAGTCAGCATCAAATAAACAATCCCAAAACCAGCTTTCTCCAAGCCTCCAATCAACTAATAAGTTTTTTACAAGGAAAGATGCAGTAACCATCCTCATTCTATTATGCATATAACCTGTTTCCCATAGTTCCCTCATTGCTGCATCAACAATAGGATAACCTGTTTCACCTTTTTTCCAAGCATCAAATTTTTCACTTGAATTTTCCCAATTAAAATCATCAAATTTTGTTTGTAGATTTTTTGTCTCCATAAATGAAAAATGATATAATAAATAATATGAAAATTCTCTCCAGCCTAACTCTGATTTATAATGTGCAATATTTCTATCAAAATTAAGTCTATCTAACGCATACCATATTTTATTTACTGAAATTAATCCAAACCTTATATATGGAGATAGTTTAGAAGTATCATTTGAAGCAGGAAAATCTCGTCCTTTTTTATAATTATAGATAGAGGATTCTAGAAATGAATCTAAAATTTTTACAGCAGAATTTTCAGATATATCCCATTGACTATCCATTTTATCATACCATCTAAATTTATCCAAAAGCTTTAAATCATCAATTTCTGAATCATCTTTAGGTAAAAAATTCAATTTATTTGGAACACCAACAGGAAGATCAGGCTTTATTTTTTCAAGGCATCCCTTTCTATAGAATGGTGTAAATACTTTATAGGGGGTGTTATCTTTTTTTAATATATATTGAGGACTCCATAATAACGTACAGTTGTGGATATTAAATTTCACATTTAATTGAGATAGCTTTAATTTTAATTGATCAAATAATATAATGTCATTTTTTAAAAAAGGTTGTTCACAATAAATATCTGAAATCTCATATTTTTTAATTATTTTCATTAAAATATCAATTGTATCACCCCTATAAAAAGAAAGATTAAAATTGAGAGATTTATTTAAGCTTATTAATGCATTATACAACCAATACCTTGATGCACTTCCAAGTTGCTTTTTAATATTAATATCATCATGAATATATACTGGTAAAATTTTATTTTCACTTTTTGACGCATGGAATAAAGCAGGATTATCATTTATTCTTAGATTATTTTTAAATAATACGATGGAATTCATAGTATAAATTTACAGCCTATAGTGCTTGTATTAGAAATAATAAATTAATTTTTTTTAATCTTATTTGAAATAGCAAATGGCAAATATAGTATGATAAAATAAATAATGAAAACTGGCTGCATATACAATATATATTTAGGTGATGGAAATTGAGCAGCATAATTCAAAAAAATAGTATCAACTTTTGGGAGTTCAATTACATAAAAATAGTTAGCAAAATCACCATTAATATTAGTCCCTAAATAATGATTAAATATTAATGCTAAAGGAGCAATAATATTTATAAAAATATAAGTTAAACATACACCTTTGAATCTTAATCGATAATTAAAAGCAGTCATAAGCCAAATTAAATTTAATATAATTAATGAATGTTGGAGCTGAATACAAATTACTCCTACTAAATTATTAATATTAAAAAAATCTGGTGTTATTATTCCTTGAAAAGCTCCAGAAAAACCTAATAAAAATGCGCAGTCAAACAAGAAATTATTTGAATAATATTTATTATCATTATGATAATTTCTATTTAAGAAAATACATAATAATGAAAAATAAAAACTAATCTGACAGAATTGTAAAAAAGGTAAATCACGATGAACAGAAAAAATATAATTAGAGTCTAAAAATATTCTATTTATATAATCTAATATTTCTTGAGTCAAACAAATAGCTATTATCAATTTAGAAATTTTATTTTTATTGGTACGAGTTTTAACCTTATAGCCTTTGATAAAAATAAATAACCATACAAAAATCATCAAAATTGATAAACAATTATGATAAAAATATTTACTATCGATTGATAATTCATTAAACATAAAATTGATTATCAATTAATTATATAAGATTCATTAACTAATTTTTTAGCAATAATTAAATTGCTCTCATTATTAGCAAATAATCTCATAATTAAATCTCCTCTATTTATTTTATCGTTATTCTTTTTAAAAAATTCAGCACCTGATTGATTATCCTTCTTACCATTTAAAATATTTATAAAATTGATAGCTTCGCCAACTTTTTTGGTATTAATAAATTGAAAAATTCCAGATTTTTCAGCTTTAATTTCTATATTATTATTATAGTCGCAACTAATGTTATTAATATTACCACCATGTTCATAAACCATTTTATCAAAAACTTCATATGCTGAGCCATCATTTATTACATTTAATATTTTTTCTTTAGCACTGTTAATACCAGCTAATGATAATGCAATCTGTCCCAGTTGAAAAACAACTTTCATTAGATCATCTGGTCCATTACCTTTTAAACAATTAATTGATTCAATAACTTCACAACTTAAACCAGTAAAATTCCCAAGCGGCTGATTCATATCTGTACCAAAATATTTTACATCTACATTGCACTTTGAACCAATTAAAGATAATAATTTACCTAATTTTTTACCTTCAAATTTTGATTCTAAAAATGCTCCATTACCATATTTAATATCTAATACTAATCCTTGAATTCCTTCTGCAATTTTTTTACTCATTATGCTTCCACATATAAGAGGAAGAGATGCTACTGTATTTGTTTCACCTCTAAGTGCATATATTTTACGATCTGCTGGACATATTTCATCTGTTTGACCTATTATTGAAATTCCAACTTTTTTCACAATTTTTTTAAACTGTTTAATTTCTATTAATCCATTATAACCAGGTATCGATTCTAGTTTATCTAATGTGCCTCCTGTATGACCTAAAAATCTCCCAACAACCATAGGTACATAACATCCACATGCAGCTAAAATTGGTCCAAGGATTAAAGATACTTTATCTCCGATACCTCCAGTTGAATGCTTATCAATAATATATCCATCAATATTATGAAATTTAATTTTCTCTCCTGAATTAATAATCGATTTTGTGTAATGAACTGTTTCATCTGTGCCCATTCCATAATTAAATATTGTTTTTAACCATGAGGTCATATCATCGTTATTAATATGACCTGTTAAATATGATTTAACAATAAACTCTAATTCTGATGAATTATATGGTTGATGATTTTTTTTCTTAAGAATTAAATTATGTATATCAAACATTTTTAGCCAAATGGATGTGGTAATAAATTAGAAATATGATGTGTTTCAAACTTACTATTTTTTCCATTAGATATATAGATAGGTATATCACCCAAATATTCATGCATTATTTGCCTGCAAGGTCCACACGGTTTACCAGATGAAGGAGATACAATAGCTATTGCTTTAAATTTAGTTATACCTCTAGATATTGCAGCGTAGATAGCAACTCTTTCTGCACACATTGTACTAGGATAAGCAGCTGATTCTATATTACATCCTAAAATTATTTCCTCATTTTCTGAAAGTAATGCACATCCAACTATAAATTTGCTGTATTTAGCCTTAGCATTTTTTTGAGCTATCACTGCTTGTTTAATTAATTTTTTTGGATCTATTTTCATTCAACAACTAATTAGTATCAAAGAATATAAATAAATATAATTATTTATTAACAATATAAATAGCTAATAAACTAATTAATCCCCCGATGATTGTATTAATCGTAAATGCTTCATCTAAAAAAATGAATGAAGTTCCCATTGCTAAAAACGGTACAGAGAAAATAAACACACTAGCTTTAACTGGACCTATAATTGATGTGGAGTACATATATACAGATGTACCAAATGACATCGCTCCAATTGATACTAAAAAGAAATTAAAGTAAAATCTAATATCTAATTTTGATAGTTCTACTGTATTAAAATCTGTATAAAAAAAAGATATAATCATTGTAAAAAAATAACACAAACCAATAAAAACATATGAGTTTATTTTTTTTTGTGCAGTATCAATAAAAACTGTAATTATACCCCAAGTTATTGCACAAATTACAAAATAAATATTTTTAATATCCAATATTGAATTAAATCCAGATTTAAAAACATCCATTATCATTAAACCACCAAATAATCCTAAAATTATTCCAAAAATTTCTTTTGATAAAATTTTTTTTCTAAGAAATGACATAATGAGTAATGTAAATAAGGGATTTAATGTTGTAACTAATATGGCTCCTCTTCCTGCTTGGCCAAAATATGTTCCTTTAAAAAAAGCAATATTATAAATAAAAAATAATATACTTGGAATTATAATATATTTGTACTTTTTAAAATCAGGAAGATTTTTATAATAATAAATCAAAAAAGGTAATAATGAAATAAATCCTAATAAAAATCTTAAAAAAATTAGGTTATAAAATGATAAATATTCACCTACTATTTTTGCATTGGTCCAAGCAATAGCCCATGATACCATAGCTATTGATAATAATATATAAATACTACTATTAGTTGAAATCAGCTTAGCCAACTTCATTTAGCACATCTAAAGCATGAGATTTAGTCTTAACTTTATCAAATACTTTTTCAATAACTCCTTTTTCATTAATTAAATAGGAAATTCTATGTATTCCCTCATACTCTCTGCCCATAAATTTTTTAAGCCCCCAAGCTTTATAAGATTTGAGCATTTCCTTATTTTCATCAGAAAGCATTAAAAAAGGAAAATCATTTTTTTTAACAAATTTTTCTTGCTTAGAAACAGAATCAGCAGAAACTCCAATAACATCAATATTTAAATCTTTAAATTTTTCGAATTCATCACGGAACCCACACCCTTGAATGGTTCAACCGGGTGTATTAGCTTTTGGAAAAAACCAAATAATATACTTTTTACCCTTCAAGTTTGATGATTTAATTAAAGTATTATCATAATTAAATAATTCAAAATCTGGGGCATTATCACCTGTTTTTAAATACATACTATTCCTTTATTATTTATTTTTATATTAATATTATAAATTAAAGATTAAATACATTATATACATGGTTAAAATATATACATCAAACTGGTGTGGTTATTGTTCTGCAGCTAAGAACTTATTAGATAAGTTAGCTATTGAATATGAGGAAATTAATATTGAAGAAATTAATATGAGCAGACAAGAATTATTAAATTTATCTGGGCAGTATACTGTACCTCAAATTTCCATTAATAATACTTTCATTGGAGGATATCAAGAGCTTCAAAGTTTATATCAAAATAAAAAATTAGAAAAAATAATAAATGGTTAGTAATATAATTAATCAATTTTGTGAAGAACACTCTGATAACGAAAATCAACTCCAACAGAAGATAAGAGAATATACATATAAAAATGAAACTTATCCTCAAATGATTAGCGGTATTTTAGTTGGTAATTTTTTATCTCATTTAATAAAAATGAGTAAATCTAAAAAAATTCTTGAAATAGGAATGTTTACAGGTTACAGCGCGGCATCTATGGTTAGAGCTTTACCAGCAAATGGTTCTATTGATACATGTGAGTTTATTGAACAACATATTAATACAGCAAAACAATTTTTTCAAAAATCTAAATATAAAAATATGATCACTATCCACCATGGTCCTGCATTAGAAACTCTGAAAAAGTTCAACAATAAATTTGATTTTGTGTTTATTGATGCTGATAAAATGAACTATTTAAACTATTATTTAGAATGTGTAAGATTAATTAAAAAAGGTGGTATTATTGTTTTAGATAATATGCTTTGGGATGGTGAGGTTATTCAACCTAAAGATAAACAGGCTAAAGTTTTATTTGAAACAAATGAGTATATTCAAAAAGATAAAAGAGTTTCAAATTTTCTTGCTCCTATTAGAGATGGATTAATGGTTTGTATAAAAAAATGAATAGCGTAAAAAATAAAAATATATTATTGTGTATTACTGGTTCTATTGCTGCATATAAAGCATGCGAACTAATAAGGCTTATTAGAAAAGAAAAAGCAAATGTTCAAGTAATGATTAGTGAATCTGCTGAAAAGTTCATTGGTATTGCAACACTTGCTGCGCTTTCAAACAATGAAGTATTAACCAATCTATTTCCTAAAAATCCAAAGGGTGGAATGGACCATGTTAATCTTTCATTTGAGCTTGATGCAATTATTGTTGTGCCTGCAACAGCAAATATTCTATGTAAAGCAGCAAATGGTGTAGCTGATGAAATAGTATCAACAACACTATCAATTTGTGACGTACCCATTTTATTTGCACCTGCAATGAATTTTAGGATGTGGGAAAATGAGGGTACAATAAATGCTATCAAAATACTCAAAAAGAGAAGTCATATTATTGTTCCACCTGAAGAAGGACAGCTTGCAAGCCTACATACAGGTAAAGGAAGATTAGCAAATTTAAATACTATAATGAATGAAATAAGAAAATTATTTAATCAAACATTATTTCTTGAAAATAAAAATATTTTAATAACTGCTGGACCAACAAAAGAACCTATTGATCCTGTAAGATTTATTTCGAATCATTCAAGTGGAAAAATGGGTTATGCAATAGCTAAAGCTTCAAAAGAATATGGTGCAAAAGTAACTCTAATTTCAGGTCCAGTATCTATACCAAGTATTTCTGGTATAACTACAATAAACATTAATAGTGCAGATGAAATGAATGATAAGATAACTAGTGAATTATCAAATAAAAAATTTGATTATATTTTTATGGCAGCTGCTGTTTCTGATTATAAACCCATGGAATATTCAAATAATAAAATTAAAAGCAATAAGGATATTCAAAGTATAAAATTAAAAAAATCCATTGATATTATGGGAAGTACTATTGCAAAGCATGAGGGTGTTAAAATTGCTTTTTCATTAGAAACAGAAAACGGTAAAAAAAATGCAATTAATAAAATGAGGTCTAAAGGCTCTGATTATATAATTTTAAATTACGCAAATGAAGAAGGAGCTGGATTTAACGAGGATACAAATCATATTTATCTTTTTTCAAAAAATGGAGGAAGTAAAGAGTTTGAAAAAAATACAAAATATAAAATTGCTAAACAATTAATAGAATACATTTATAAAAATGAAAAATAATACAAAAAAAGTTGAATGTGCTGGTGGGATTATATTTAATCAAAAAAATGAAGTTGCAATTGTTAATCAAAATCATGATTCATGGTCTTTACCCAAAGGTCACATAGATGAAGGAGAGACTCCCATAGATGCAGCTATTAGAGAAATTTATGAAGAAACTGGAATCATTAATCCAAAATTAGTTAAAAAAATTGGCCATTATGATAGATACCGTATAGGTCTAGATGGAAGAGATGATTTATCTGAACTAAAAACAATTCATATATTTTTATTTAAATCAGAACAAGAAAAATTAAAACCTCTGGATAAAAATAACCCGGAAGCAAAATGGGTAGATATTCATGAGGTTGAAAATTACTTAACACATAAAGAAGATATTAAATTTTTTAAAGAAAATATCAGATTAGTCATTAACTAATATCTTTAACATAACTGGTCTATGGTCAGAAACATATCCATCATAAGCACTTAAACCACCATTTAAAGAACCATCAACAAGAACTGTTTGAGTATCAAGAATATATGCAAATAACTCATTTGTAATTAAAATATGGTCTAAATGACTTGGCCAAGATGGAAAAGACCAAAAATAATTTGATGATTGAGCAATACTATAATCTGTAAAATAAAAATTGTTCATATCAGATAAAAAAGGTTGAAAAACATTATTATCATCAATAAGCAAATCATTAAAATCTCCTAAAACAACAACTCTCATATCATCTAAGAATGTATTTATATATGAATATAATAACGAGGATGCTTGCAATCTTCTTTCTTCAGATCCGCTACAACATTTATAATGGACATTAATTAAAATAAAATCAATATCTTTATATTTTATTTCTAGTACATATGGTTCTCTATATGCAAAATAATATGAATTATCATTCAGAATTGTATATGGACTTGAAACTAACTCAACATTTTCAGTATTAATAATATATGCTAACTCTTGATTATCAGAATTAATTCCTCCAGATCTATAACCTTCCCAATGATTTCCTAAAGAATCTATAATATTATTAAAAGATTGCATATCCGTTATTTCTTGCATCGCAATAATATCAACATTTAATGAATCAATGATTTGCTTAACATACAGATTAGTTAAATTGTTTTTTGGAAAATTTTCAATATTCCAAGTTATTAAATCCAAAGTTTGATTAGTTCCTGTAATATTTAAAGATGAATTAAAAATTGAATCACTAGGATTAAAAAAATAGTCCTCTTCTTTAGAACACGATATAAACAATAAACATAATAATTGAAATATAATTTTTATATTTGACATAATAAATATCTCTAAATTTATTAAAAAATGTCTAAAAAAGTTATATTAATTACAGGCTCTAACGGTGAAATAGGAAGTTCATTAATCAATAAACTTTCACAAAATAATTATATTATTTCTTTAGATTTATATCATAAAAATAATAAAAGATTAAATATAAAAAATATTAGGGGTAGCATATTAGATAAAAATTTACTTAATGACGTTAATGAAAAGTATAATATATCTGAAATATATCATTTAGCAGCTATACTTAGTACAAAAGCACAAGAAAATCCTGTATTAGCTAATGAAGTAAACTATAACGGAACAATTAATTTACTAGAAATAGCAAAATCACAGGCTTTAAAATTAAATAAACCTATTAAGTTTTTTTTCCCTAGCTCTATAGCGGTTTACAATATGGATAATAAAAATCTAGACAATCTTATTAATGAAGATTTTTTATCAATTGAACCTTTAACAGAATATGGTAAAGCAAAATTAAAATGTGAAAAGATTAGTATTAATAATTATTTAAATAATAATATAGATTTTAGATGTATCAGATTTCCAGGAATAATTTCAGCTTCTACAAAACCTTCAGGTGGTACAAGTGATTATGCTCCAGATATGATTCATGCATCATTTTTAAATAAAGACTATAATTGTTTTGTAAATAATAAAACAATTTTACCATTTATGACTATGCCTGATGCTGTTAATTCAATAATTAAACTAATGGATTCATCAGAAGAAAAAATAAAAAGTAGAATATATAATGTAACATCATTTAGCGTAACAGTATTAAAATTAGAAAATAAAATTAAAGAGTTTTATCCAGATTTTAAGCTAAGTTATAAGATTAATAAACAAAGGCAAAAAATTGTAGATAGTTGGCCAAATTTTATTGATGATTCAAATGCAAGACTAGAATGGAAATTCTCATGTAAATATAATCTTGAAAATTTTTTAACAAGCTATATGATTCCTAATTTAAAAAAATATTATAAATATGAATGAATTAAACAAAATACTACAAAAAGAGCTTGATCTAATAAAAAAAAATGGATTATACAAATCTGAAAGAATAATTCATTCACCTCAAGACTCAGAAATAAGAATTAATAATAATAAGAAAGTTCTAAATTTTTGTGCCAATAATTATTTGGGCCTTTCAAATCATCCAGATATTCTTAATGAATCTATCAATGGTATTAAAAAATATGGATTTGGACTAAGTTCTGTAAGATTTATTTGTGGAACTCAATCAATTCACGAACAACTAGAAAAACAAATTTCAAATTTTTTAAATAAAGAAAATACTATTTTGTATACTTCATGTTACGATGCTAATGGGGGTTTATTTGAAACATTATTTAATGAAAAGGATGCAATAATTTCTGACCAATTAAATCACGCCTCAATTATTGATGGAGTAAGGTTATGTAAAGCAAATAGATTTAGATATTCAAACTCAAATATGCATGAATTAGAATCAATTCTAAAGAAAACTCAAAATTTTGAACATCGAATCATTACTACTGATGGTGTTTTTTCAATGGATGGATTTATTGCAAAACTAGATAGAATTACAGATCTTGCAGAAAAATATAATGCTATAGTTCATGTTGACGATTCACATGCAACAGGATTTATTGGACCTAACGGTAAAGGTTCAGCTGATTATCATAATGTACTAAACAAAGTTGATATTATTACCTCGACATTAGGTAAAGCATTAGGAGGAGCTTCAGGTGGTTTTACATCTGCTTCAAATGAAATAATAAATACTCTAAGACAAAAATCAAGACCATATTTATTTAGTAATTCTCTAGCACCAAATATAGTCTGTGCATCTTTAAAAGCTTTAGAAATAATACAAAATAATAGAAATTTTCAAAAAAATCTTGATAAGAATACTAGCTTTTTTAGAAAAGAAATAAAAAATATTGGCTTTGAAATTAAAGAAGGTACACATCCAATTATTCCAATCATGATTAAAGATGCAAAGATTGCACAAAATTTTGCAAAGGAAATGTTAGAATATGGTATATATGTAATTGCATTTTCTTATCCCGTAGTACCAAAAAATGAATCCAGAATTAGAGTACAAATAAGTTCTGCTCATACAGAGCAACAGATAAAATTTGCAATTGATGCTTTCAAAAAGTGCGGTAAAAAGTATAAATTAATTTAAAGATTTAGAGTAATTCCGTACACATATCCTGAAGGTCCTAAATTTAAAAAACCAATATCAACTCTTTTATTAGTATTTGTAAATAAAGTAAAACCAAGTGAAACTCCATAAAGATAATCTTTAAAATTATCATAAAGTTTTAAATTTTTAAAATGTGTACTACTACTTAAACGAAATTTAAAAACCTTGCTAATATTTTTACTCAGTGAAATAATATGAATAGGCGATGATGTAAAATTATTATAAACCAAATCATAACCCAAATGAAAACTTTTAATTGATATATTATTTAAGCCTAATTGTAATTTATATGGATTAATACTTTCACTTGCTGTATATGGTTTCAGTAATATACTTAAATTTTCTAATGAAAAATTTAAATTAAAATTGTTTAATTCAATTTTTTTCTCAAAATT
>CENX01210892.1_pt1 | contig 12866 bp, 3 predicted proteins | sample 361321 | NCBI WGS metagenome assembly CENX01 (sample SAMEA2619678, study PRJEB7988) | marine metagenome | isolation source: saline water (ENVO:00002010), including | reverse complement strand
GGTATTTGTGGCGATGTAGATGCATGTCCAAATGATTTTGATAATGATTTGGACGATGATGGTATCTGTGATGATGTTGATGATTGTGTGGGTTATCTTGATGAATGTGATGTATGTAATGGGCCAGGAATTATTGATGGTTTTTGTGATTGTGCAGGTAATGTTTTAGATGATTGTGGAGTTTGCGGTGGGGATAGTAGTAGTTGTCAGTACAGTATTGGTTTATCTGAAAATGGTGAGACTTTAGAAGATGAGGTTGTTGTTATTTCAGATGATTTAAATATACAGATTTCTCAGGGTACTTCATTTAATATTGATCCAGAGATTGATCAAGTAGAGTTAAGTATCTATGCTTATTTCAATGATGATTTACCTTTAGCATATGATGTTTTTGAGTTGTTTGGTGATACGTATTCATTCGAGCCTTACAATTTGGAGCTATCTGAACCAGCGACAATTTCAATTTTATATAATGAAAATCTAAGAAGTGGTTTCTCAATTGTAAAATTAGATGATGAAAATGATGAAACATGGGAAAGAGTAAATACATCAAACTGTAGCAATGGAGAATGCGTTGCAAATATTAGCTCATTTGGTCTTTACTCAGTTGCAAGGATTGTTGATGATTCTTATTTTGAATCTTGCTTTGCTCATCCTTTAGAAGAAAATTATAATAGCTTTACATTTGTTGGAATTGAAGATAGTGATAATAGCACTGCTGGAAATGACTTGGAAGTTCTGTACAATAATGCAGTTTTAGATACCCCTATTCACACAGTCCGTTTTACAATTAATTGGTGTAGCGATGCATGGATAGATTTAAATAATGATGGTATATGGGATGATGATGAAAATACTGGAGATTTTTCTTGCCAGAGTCAATATGTTGTGGATAGCCCTGGGATAACTTCGTATACATTTTTTGATGATGAAAATTGGGAGGTATACCTTTCCCCATTTCAAACAGATTCTGGCAATTTAACAATATTCCAAGCTAGCTATTTTGGAGATTTCAGTTCAGAAAATTCGCTTACTCCTGGATGTGGATTTTTAGCAAATCTTGAATATGAAGGCTATATACATAGTGTGAGTGATGTAGTATGGTCTACGTTTAATCCTGATGATGGCTTGACCTATGCTTTAGATTTCAGTTATGTTCCATTTGAAAATGATTATCTAAGCGCTGAAATACCAGCTAGTTTGATTTTAAAGCAAAATTATCCAAATCCTTTCAATCCAGTTACTAACATTGAATTTGTTTTATCTCAAAATGATTATGTTGTGCTAAATATCTATGACATTAAGGGCAGGATTGTAAATAATTTGGTTTCACAGTATTTAGTTAAGGGGACCTATTCGCTTCAATGGAATGCAAAAAATACACTGAATGAAGATTTGCCTTCAGGTATTTATATTTACCAATTAAATACTTCAGATTTATCTATAACTAAGAAAATGACTTTATTAAGATAATTTTCTTAATTTTTCCCTTTATATAATCATAATAAATTGTTACTTTTTAATTAGGTTTTCATTAGAATTTATTATCTAATGTCAGTTTTGCGGTTTATCAAAATATAAAAAAATTAAAGTTGTGATTAATTTATAATTTTCACGATATTGAGGATTGGCTTGTTTAGTTATTTCAAAATTTATTTATTAAGTTTTTTTGTTTTATTCTTTTCTTGTGATAAAGATGGTACTACTATTGTAAATCCTCCAATTGAAGAACCACCTTTTATTAATAACTTGTTTGGCGATGGATGTCCTGATGATTACTCATGTTATGCTTTAGATGATGTTTATTATAATTTTTCATCTAGTAATGCTTTTGAAATTGATTATTACAAGTTTAATGCACTTCAATTAGCATCTGGAAATCATGATGCTAATGATCCTTCAAATATTTTAACTTTAAAGTCCTTTAATAATAATTACTTTGTTGGAATTCCAGTGACTTCAATAACAGATCAAACAAATCAGGTCCTAATTATTGATGATTCTGGAGAAAATTATCAGTTTGATACACAGGATATTATATCCTTATCCTTAGAATCAGAAACTGTTCAAGATTCTTTGTCTGAACTATCTACAAACTCTAATCCTTTTTCTGTTATAAAAAATATTACATGGAACTCTAATCAGGGTAGATATAATTTTACTACTGAGTCAGCAGACCAGTATAATTCATCTTTTTTGTATCAATACAGCTACGATAAAAAAAATTGGGTAACGTTAGTTGATACAGTTTTAAATACAATTTATGGAGATATCATACTTGTTGATAATGAGCAATTTTCTCAAAGAAATTATGTAGTTATAGATAGTTTGACTAATGATGATGAAGTTAGAGCTAAAAGGAAAGTAAAGTATAAAGTTAAGAGCACATATATATCTGATGATGATGCTTTAATGTTTAAAGAATCTACTGATTGTAACGATAACTACCGAAAAGATGGTCCAGAGTTGAAAATGAGCGATTTTGAAGATATGTGTTTAGGTGAAGGGGGTCAGTGGACTCAAGATGCAGACAATTCATGTGCAAGCTTCTGTTCTAATAATGGAGTTGACACTTCGTTTGATTCTATGTGTTGGAACTATTATTTGCCTGATGCAAGATTGACTGGTCGATGTTTTGATCAATTAAGTGACGAAGCTTTTTGTGATAGAGGAAATAACCTACATGATTCTGCTGAGTATTATTTGGAAGAAAATGAACCGCCAAATGGTCTTTGGGGTGTTAATGACAATCAAAATATAGAGCCATTTGAAGATAGAAATTGTAATGGGACGCGTGATGCTGAAGAATCATTAAACGCTAATCAAGATTGCCAGGGTTTTGAGTCAACAGATGGTGATATCACCTTTTGTGATAAGGGTAATGGATTGTGGGATGATGAAGAACTGTGTTATGGTGGCTCATGCTTGAATGACTACGATTATAAAAATCTTTATAAGAGAAGCGATGCTCCAGATAGATTAGTTGTTACTTATGAAATTCAATCAGATCCTGTTGCTTTTGAGCAGATATTACCTATTGGAAAGTTTTTTGATTCAGGCACAGATGGATGTTTTGATATTTTTGAAGATGGGCAAGGGTCTTGTTTGTGCGAATTTGATGATTTTAATGATGATATACCCTCATGCGATGATTATTTAACTAGCTTAGGATTGATGGTTGATTCTATTGGAGATGGTTTTGTTGATGGTGATTTAAATAAAGATGGTGAAATTACTGAAATAGATATTTCAGCGGCTATTTTTTCAGATTATAATTATGGGGAGTGTTTAAATGGATTTTCAGGGTCTAAAGAAGATTGCTGTCTTTCCTATGAATGTACTTGGAATGATGATTTAGATTCATGTGATATTTCAACATGTCAGCTTGTTGATGATTCTTATTGGGTAGAATTATTAGATCCAAATGGAGATAACTATAGTGAATCAAATTTATCTGGTTCGGAATTTAATGGTGAATTTGAAGTTGGTGAGCAAGCAAGATCTTATATTGATAATTCATTGCCTGACGATGACTTAAATAAAGTAATTGATTATGTCGAGTATTATTCCAACGAGTTAAGTTATTCATTATCTTATACGCCCTATGTTAAATCTCCTGATTATATAATTACTAAACAATTATCATACACCGATGGTTTTGAGACCGGATCAGATCAAATCCAAGTAATTTTAGATACATATGAAGTTCAGGATATAACTGTTTTCGATTCAGTTGTTGAATCAAGAAATACTGTTAAATCAAATACTATTATTGATCAATTAGATTTTGATGAAGGTGTTGATTTATCTTTAGTAGAAAATCTAGAAGATTTTTATAGTTCTGTTTTGAATCAATACCACTTGGTGAAAACTGATTTTACAAATTCATCAGGAACCGCAGATTATGATTACTTGATTTTCAAAGATTCAGATCGTGATATTGTAAAAATGGTACATCCATATTATCATTTTTTACCAGGATATTCCTATCCACAAGATATCGGAGATTTTTCAGATGAAGATTTTTGGCAGGCTGTTCATCTTGAGCCTGACACGCTTTTATATTCGTCCAATGGAAATATTGTAGCTGGACAGTCTTTTCAATCTATGTCTCAAGTTTATTCAGATACAGCAAATTATAATATTTTAAAACAATACACTGTTGAAAAAGCAACTGCTTCCTTAAAACATAATGTACTTGATCCTAATTGTGTTTTACTTAATGAGGATATATGTGGTAATGATGAATTTTATTGGTGTACTTGGGATAGCAGTAATGAATCATGTTACAGTACTGAGACAAATGCTATTCCAAATTGTTTGTTAGTCGATAGAATAATTGAAACTACTGCAATTGGCCCAGGCATGAGTTATAAACTGCGAAGTGAGACATATTTAAAGCCTGGTTTTGGTATTGTGAGAGAAGATGTGTCAATCTATTGGGATAATTTGCCATGGGTTGATGTACCTTGGGTCCCAGTATCAAGTATTCAATACAAGACTCCTTCAAACGATTTATTTGTTGGTCGCAATTGGAATTTATTTAATTTAAACCAAGTTGAGTTAAATAATTTAGATGAAGTTGAAGAATTTAATTATGAGCCTTATAAAATAAATAATACATTTGGCTTGCAAAGAGTTGAAATACCTTAAAATGAAAATGTATAAACATATATTATTACTAATCTTATTTAGCATATTGTTACCAGGTACTGATGGAACAATAAGAGGTAAAGTTACAGATGAAGATGGTACAGCCTTAGTTGGCACTCAGATTTATATACCAGAGCTAGAAAAAGGTGCAGCAGCAGATATTGATGGTAATTTTATTTTATTGAATATTCCAGTAGGAACATATGAAGTTAGATTTTTGATGATTGGTTATCAAACAAAAGTAATGGAAAATGTTGGTGTTGTAATGGATCAAACTCAGTGGCTTAATGTTTCCCTTCCAGAGGCAACTGTTGAAGGAGAGGTTGTTTATGTCTCTAGTGAGAGAGCGCTAGTTGAAAAAGGAACAACATCTAAAAAAGTTACTGTTAGTAAAGAGGCTATTGAAACTCTTCCAATTAGAGATGTTTCTGAGCTTTATAATCTTCAGTCAGGTGTAGTAAAAATAGATTCAAAAGCAAAAGGAATTCCAGATCATGCCGAAAGAGGTCTTGAAGAAGTCCATGTTAGAGGTGGTAGGTCTGGTGAAATTGCTTACATGATTGATGGAATGTACATTAGAAATCCTATTTACGGTGGTATTGGTAATGGTACCAGACTTAATAAGTTTGCAATTAGAGAATTTGACTGGCAACCTGGGGGTTTTAATGCAGAATATGGTGATGCTATGTCAGCTGTATCAAATCTGCATACAATGTCAGGAACAAATAAATATTCATTTAAGTTCCAATATGACACAAGCTTACTAGGAGATGCTCTAGGAAGTAGGTATGATGAGCTTAGAGATTATAATGATTACAATGTGGGTTTTGGAGGTCCTTTGCCTTTTATGAAAAAAGCAAAGTTTTGGATATCAGGCCAGTTTACAAGTAGGGGTGCTGAAACAGTTTTAAAGTTTGATGATAATGTTTATCAGTTTGACCCAGATGAATTTTATTACATAAATGATATAGTAGATCTTTACGATGATGTTGATTGGGAGCTTAATAGATACAATTATACTTGGCCTTGGGATAATATTGCGGGTTATAAATCTTTTGGATTTGATAAGACAAATGATGTTTTTGCTAAATTAATTTATGATTTTACCAGTCAGCATAAATTAACTTTATCTAGATGGGTAGTTGATGCTCATAGAAAAAGTTTTAATCCTGCATATATATATTGGGATGATGGAAGGCAAGAATTATTTAGAGATACAGAAAGAACTGCTTTAGAGTTTAATCACACAATTAATACTAAGTCTTTTTATACACTTAGGGTCTCTAATTTTATTCAAGATCAGTTTATTGGGGTGAGATGGCAAGACAATGATAATGATGGCCTTCCAGATTGGTATGAATATTCTTATCCTGCTGGTTATTCTGATTATTCTGATCCCAATAATCCAGAAATAAGACCGTTTCATTTTAATAATAGTGGAGAAATTGTTTATTACGATTATAAAGATGGTAATGGTCCAGATGAGTTTACAAGTGGATGGTATTACGGTGCTCCAACACCTGGAAACTATAATTGGAGAGTGGCAGAGCCATTTATTGACAACAATCAAAATGGATTATACGATGGACCTGGTTCTTCAGATGTTTTCTCTACAGATATGAATCAGGATGGAACATATAATGCTACTGATGATGATTTAAATGGTGATGGAATATGGGATGGTCCTGAATTAGTTACAAAATCAATTTTTAGAGATGGTGATTATTGGTTAACACCGGAAATGTATGTAGATAGTGAAGGTTTTTATGATGCTTCAGGTGCTTATCTTGCTTTTGAAGGTTTATCTCCAGCTATGACAATCAATCCATTTTTTGGATTTTTAGGATATTTTGGTTCGGAATCTATATTCGAAGATCCTAGACCGTTGTATTTTAGATTTTGGACAGAAGAAAATATATTTGGTGGAACTGATAGGTATTTTAGTGAAACTACTGCTCAAACAGATGAAATTAGGTTTGATTATACTAATCAGTTAACTAAAAAATGGAGAACTAGAGTAGGGTTTGATTATAAATCACATAAATTGGATTATTATGAAATTAAAGATCCATGGGATGATGCTTCAGCTTTCAGGCAAAGATTTGCTGAACAATGGAATGATTTTGGTGTAGATGATCAAGAGTGGATTAATGCGCAGTGTAATCAACCTGATTTTGGGGAAGGTAATGGTGTTTGGGATGGCCCTGGATATTATGAAGATCCCTGTACTGGTCAGTTAGCTTATTTCCCTGGTGAAACATTTGATGACTTCAATGGAGATGGTGATTGGAATTCATATGTTGAGCCTGAAGAATTTGCTTTTTATGTTCAAAATACTTTTGAAGTACCATGGATGGTTGTGAATGCTGGTGTTAGGCTAGATGCTGTTCAGTATAATACTAAGATATGGGCAGCTCCTGATGGTGATTTCTCTCCATATTCTCCTCATTTCTACTATGATTGTGGTCAAGATCTTGATCCAGAAACTGGTAGTGCCCTGTGTCCTGGTGATTACTATTATGTTGATACAGGATTCAATAGTCAAGATGGTGAAATATGGGATGGGTCTCAAGTTAAAATCGATGATAATTATGAATACAACCCTAATTTCAATCCAAATGATGGTGACCCAAACACAACTCCGGTTCCATCTGATTGGCAAATTTTAAATGAAGAAAATGTAGCTATGTCACAAAATAATATTTGGGATGATGGTGAATCAACAACATCAAATATTTCTGAAACAAATAATTATTCAAATGTTATTTTTAAAAATTCAGATTGGCTTTATAAAGTAAGCCCAAGAATAGGTATTAGTCATGTAATAGCAGATGGTGCAACATTTACCTTTAATTATGGTTTGTATTACCAGACACCAATTTATGAGTTTATTTATAGAAATGTTAGTAAGCTTGAAGATCCAGAGCAAGCCTTTGAGGATGCTGGTCAATCAAATCAGAGTATAGGTAATGCAACAATGACTGCTGGTAGAACACAATCATATGAACTAGCTTTTAACGTTCAGTTTAGTAGGAGGTGGGCTTTTACTAGTGGTTTATGGGTTAAGGATATGGATCAGTTGACCACAGCAAATAATTATAAGTCTGGAGTCTATGAATTTAAAGTTGCTAAAAATGGTGATTTTGGAACGGCAGTAGGTTTTGATTTCAGCTTAGAAAATAGAGGCAGGGTTTTTAATACTATGATTCAATATACATATTCTACTGCTAAAGCTAGTAGTGAGTATGATGCAGCTGCATTTGGCGCAATTGAAGTAGATGCGCCTCAGCAAGAAACTTTAATGCCTTATGATAGAACTCACGATCTAACTATGAGCATATACTCAACAAAACTTCCATGGGGCATAAATGGTGGTTTGACAGCATTTTTTCAATCTGGAGAGCCATACACTCCACTAAAGTTTAATGGTGATAAACCTGAGGAAGATCTTCAAAATAAATATTCGAAGAGGTCTCCTGCGATGATTACAATGGACATGTCTATTTCAAAAGAATTTGAGGTTGGTGATAACATGGTTATGTTTGGAATGAATATTTTTAATTTATTTGATAAGCCGTATCCCTTCTCAGTTTATCCATTAACAGGAAGGTCTGACAGACCTGGAGAATACTATGAAAAAAATATTGGGAGAGAGTTATCGGGATCTTACTATGATAGGCCGTGGTATTACTCAAATAATAGAGAGATTAACTTTTTTGTAAGGATTGATATTAACTAATGAAATATAATAAATCATATATGGCAGTTTATGTGCTGTTTCTTTTTTGTAACTTTTTATTATCTGGTGAGCTTGTAGATAAAAATAATTCAGCGGGTCACCCTTGGTCTAGTACTATGTCAGGTCAATCATTTGGTAAAGTTGGTGAATTTGGTTTTCCTTCAAATCCAATGAATGATAGGGCTAGGGGATATCTGCTAAAAGGTAAGGCGCAAGCAGCAATAACAAACTATGGAAGAATAATAGATTGGGATCATCATCCACCTGGTTTGTGGGGGAACTATACTTATTTACCTGCAGTAGCTTTTGTTGCAGGAATTCCTGGGCAAAGTTATTCATATCTTTATGATTGGTATAATAACGATTCTAATCCAGCATGTCCCGCAGGTGATAATGGTTATGTGATATGGTGTTCAAATGAAGCTTACCAAGATCCAAACAATACTATACCAGGATTTTCATGGTATGAAGATGGAGATACAAATTTTGTTAGCATAGTATTTGATGCTTATAATGATAATGGTATTCTTGGAGATAAGCTCTGTTCTCCTTACGAGATTGCAAATCAGACATGTTTTGATGATGAGGGGCAGCAGATTTTGTTGGAATGTGATTTTAATGATGTCAATCAATATTGTATAAATAATTTAAATGAAGTTGTAATGATAAGCTTGCAAGAAAGCGAAGATTTTAATGTCGATCCTAATAATGCTAACGTATATGGAGATAACCTCTTACGTAAAGGTGTTGGCTTTGTATTTCCATGGGCAATGAGGCCTTCGTTAAAGCAAAGATTAGATGATTTTGACTTATATGATTATGGTGATGACCAAGATGAGTGGACATCAGATGATGATTATGACTATTATGGTTCCAATGTAGCAGAATCTTGGTTTACAAGATGGAGTCCAAGTTCAAATACTGATTGGCACGCATCAACTAAATCTAGAGAAAATACTCATAATACGGTAATCAATGAAAGTGACGTCTTTGGTGATATAAATTATCTAGATACAGGTACATATCCTGTTTTAGCCCATAGTGGTGAATCTGATACATGGCCTACTGATTTCAATGAAGATGGTCAGTTGGTACCAACTTGGCCTGGTTGGTATGCAGAGAGTTATTCCCCTGAAGAGACTGGGTGTTTTCCTGCTAAAAGATACAATGATGATTGTTGGATGACCACCGATAGATTTATTTCAGATATGGATGTTTACATGGAGTTTGATGATAGGTGGGCTCATAGAGGAAATATGGTTACAAATAATGAATATGAGCAAACAGGTTACCCGATGGGTATGCGTGTTATGGCTGAGGCTCATTCATATGGAATTTCATTTGCTGAAGATATTATTTTTGTAACTGTAAATGTTAGAAATGAGAGCGGTGATGGATGGTGCGCATTTGAAAAAGATAGGTATGGTAATAAAGTATATGTAACTGATAATAATGGTAATTTGATTTGTGGTGATGGTATGGTTATGCCTGATGGAACTAAATTAAATGCAGGTAAAGGTTTTACATACAAAGGTACTTCAATGGGTTTTTATATGGATGCAGATGTTGTTACATCTAATAGATTTGGAAGTTTTGGTGTTCATTCTAATGATGATGATTTTATGGAATATTATGATTGTAAAAATCCTGATTTATCACCTGATGGGTGTGATGTTATAAATGATGATACTTTAAGAGTAAGTATTGCTATGATATATGATTACTCTTTTGGTCCTCCAGAAGATATAGGTATTGTAGCAACTCAGTTATTAGATTCACCTTATGCAACTGAAGCTGTAGATTTAAATCTTGATGGTATTAACGACATATACCCCGGTGATAAATTGAAAATGACTGATTGGCATTGGTTTTCATGGTATAACAGGCCTGGTGTTACTTACCAAGAAGGTGATGCTGGATGTTGTGCTGGTGATCCTGGAACTTCGCAAGCAAGAAATAAAGAAGATATTATGTATAAAATAATTGCTGGCGATACAACCAACTTATCTGATGATGAAAAAGATTGGTATTTTCATACTGATAATCCTACTTTAGATGATCCAAATACTCTTAATCCACATTTTGATTCACTCGAAGGCCTTGAGCAAACTTCTTTTTTTCAGGACGACCCTGATGGATTAGATGCTGTATTGCAAATGAGCAGTGGTCCATTTAGTCTTGAAGTTGGTGAGCAGGCTCCATTTTCTTTTTGTATTATTTTTGGCCAAAATAGAGATGATTTAATAAAAAATGCTACTTTTGCTCAATTAATGTATAATAGTCACTATCAAGGATATACTTCTCCAGATACTCCAACTTTAACTGCAACAATTGGAGAGGAGAATAATGATGAAGAGTGGTATGACGGTCAACATCATTGTATAAACTTAAGCTGGGATGATACTGCAGAAAACTCTACTGATGTTGTAACTGGCTACTCTGATTTTGAAGGTTATAATATTTATAGAAGTACTGATGGGGGCTTGACATGGGGTAACCCTGACACTGATCTTTATGATGTTGAGGATCCTGATAGCTGGATTCCATATGCATCATTTCATTTAACTGCTGAGCAGGATTACAATCATTGTACTTTTTCTAATGATTATCATGGGGAATGTAGTATATCAAATCCTGATTATTATATTTTAAGTTCTTGTCATGAAACGTGTCAGTTGCTAGATAGTGAGGGTGTTGTGCAGCAACCAGTTAATTGCAAGGATGAAGATGGCTGGATTGATTGTGTTGAAAATACTTGCCAAGATAATAGAATAACAGTAGATGTTTATAGCTTACTACCAGATTTAGATCAATTAAGTTACTCTCCAGTCTTTAGTGTTGTTGATTGTGATGATTCTAGGTGGGGAGGTAATGAAGATGGGGTTCCTGATATTAGAGGTTACAATGTTTGTGGAACGGATGTTCATAATTTAATTAAAGGTCCAAATGCACTTGGGGACTGTGATGCTGTTGATAGTGATGGTTTAGAGCTTGGTATAAAGCGTTCATTTACAGATTGTAATGTAATTGATGGAAAAGAATATACATATGCTATTACTTCATATGATACAGGAATACCTCCTGATTATATCAGTAATTTCAATGAGGAATATGGTATATATAACCAAGAATTAAATACAGCCAATCCTTTAAGCTTTGCTGCTCCAGATGGTTATCAGTCAATTGAGTCTAGTAGAGGAAGAACTAATAATGATAAGAATTATGTAACAGTACAATCAGGTTCAAATTCAACTCAAAGTATTTCACAAAATATTAAAGCTGTTCCAAATCCTTTCTTTGTTCACAGTGGATTTGAAGATAATGAGTATAGAAAGCAAATTAGATTTACCCATTTGCCAGCTAAGTGTAAATTAACAATTTTTACTATTTCAGGAGAGAAAGTTGTTACTCTTGAGCACGATGATGAAGAAGATGGTAATTTATTTTGGGATGTTAGAACTTTAAATAATCAAGAAGTTGCTCCAGGGTTATACATTTTTTCTGTAGAAAACCAAGTACCTGGCTTTGAAGGTGAAAAATTTCTTGGCAAATTTGCGGTGGTAAGATAATGTATAGATTAAAGACATATTATATAGCAGTATTATTAAGTGTATCTTTTGTTCAAGCACAGGATAATGTAGATATTGTAACCAAAGTTGCAACGGGTGCAGCTAACTGGCTTAAGTTAGAAACAGGTACTAGGGCTATTGGAATGGGCGGTGCATATACTGCTGTTGCTGATGATGTTGCTGGTATTCCTTATAATCCTGCTAGTGTTTCTTTTGTGATGGGTCAGCAAGGATTTGTATCTACTAATCAATATGTAGCTGGTATCAGTTATAATGTTTTAGGCTATGCTACTAATCTTTCAGGAGTTGATTATGCTGGTTTACATATGTTCTTCTTAGATTCAGGATCTATGGATGTTACAAATGAATTTTATCCTGATGGAACGGGTGAAACATTTAGCATGACTGGTTTATGCTTAAGAGGAGCTTATGGTAGAAGGGTAACCAATAGATTACGCATAGGTTTTACAGGAAAATATATAAGGGAGCAAATTTATACAACGCAAATGCAATCTTTTGCAGTTGATATTGGTTCAAACTTTAATACTGGTATTTACGGTTTTGTTTTAGGAATGTCTATTAATAATCTTGGTCCAGATGTAAAATACGATGGAGAGGGTTTAGAAATTGAATGCGATGAATCACCAACAGGTTATTGTCAACAGATAGCTGAATCATTTTCATTACCTCTGACATTTAGATTAGGTTTTGCAAATACGCTTATTGGTCCTGAGAGCGAGTTTATTAAAAGTAAAAATCATAAGCTTTTAGTTTCACTTGATGCCATTAATCCAATTGACTTTACATTATATGGAGCTATGGGTTTTGAGTATGGTTTATCAGATACATTTTTCGTTAGAGGTGGAACTCATTTTGGACATGATACAGCCGATGCAAGTTTAGGA
>CENX01144669.1_pt1 | contig 12873 bp, 19 predicted proteins | sample 361321 | NCBI WGS metagenome assembly CENX01 (sample SAMEA2619678, study PRJEB7988) | marine metagenome | isolation source: saline water (ENVO:00002010), including | reverse complement strand
ATGCCACTGGAAACAGCACAGATGTTATGCACAGCACATAGAGAACTAGATGGTGATGAGTGGGCAGATAAAGTAGGACTTTACAAAAGAGCATACTGGAATCATCCTTGTACTATTTGGGCAAGAGAATGTAGCCAGAATTATTCATGGTTGTATGCACACTTTCTAGCACTAGGTATGGAGTACACTTTTCGCTATGGAAAAGAACATGCAAGTGTTGCTAAGTTAGCAAAACCTTTAATGCAGTTTCCAAAGAATATAAAGCAGGGCGAAATGACACCACTAGCACAAGCTATGCCCGATGAATACAAACATGAAGACCCTATCGTTGCTTATCGTAGATATGTTATTAACGAAAAGCATTATGCGAAGTGGGAGAAAGGTAGGTCAAAACCTAAGTGGTGGAACAAAGACTATGCAGAAGAAATTAGTATTAATACTTCTGGTAATGTTAGTATAGGGGTTGCAATTTAATTAAAAGTATGGTATAATGGAGCACTAAATTATGAAAGCACAAAGAGATATATTTTATTCAACAACAAAACAAGTCACTGAAGATGAGTACTATAGGTTTGTAGATTATGTAAAAGATAACTACGAGGAATGGTATGAGAATAAAGTTTGTTATGAAGTTTCTAAAACTAACGACAATTATTTTGTGACATTATATGGTAATGAGATTGTCACTTTCAATGACATCTTTTAATTGACATGGTAGCCCTCAACAAAACCTTCCTAACCATGTCAGTATGTCTTGCAAAAAGACAAGTGGCTAGTTATAAAACCTAGATTAAATTCGGGGATACTAGCCACTATAATTTACAGAGGGAATATGAAAAAACAAAAACAACAAATAGACTACGGCAAGTATGCAGAGTGTTTAAACAATGTCATGTATTACAATGCTCCAGACTATCAGTTCATTTTAGCTGATGAGAAGTACCATAATTATGCTACCTTAGTTATCAGTAGTAATCATTTAAGGATAACTAAAAATAATACTGAGTTATCAAATAAAGATTTAAAAGAACACATCATCAACGAGTGGTTTGCCGAAGAGAACGAAATGACTAGGCAAAAAAATAATGCAAAGCGAAAAGAAAAAAGACTTGCAATTTAGATTTACTTGTGGTATAATGTGCGAAGTAATTAAAATAATTTATATATAGGAGTAAAAATATGTATGAATATGTAGAAGGTGAAGCAATGTATCCACACATTACAACACCTAACACGAGGTTTCAACCTCACAAGTATGTTATTACAGTTTTAACTGATGATAGCACAGCTTCTGAATTAGAAGCGAAAGGTATCTCTCAAGTTAGAGATAGAAGTGGACAACCTAAATTTGAAAAACCTGCTTTTTCTTTTAGTAGAAAAGTAGAAGTTGCAGGTCGTGTCAATGAAGCACCGAAGCTGATTGATAGTGATGGCAACCCTATGGATGTTTCATTAGGGAATGGCTCTAAGGTTAAAGTTAAAATCAAACCTTACACTAATGACTACGGAACTTTTGCTGAATTAATTGCAGTTAAAGTTGTAGAGTTAGTAGAGTATGCCGAACAATCGGCAGACAACGAGGAGTTTTAATATGATTATTAATATTAAAAAAGATGATGGAGAAACTATTTATAATGTTAATGAAATAACTGACAAAGCCAAACAAGGCGAAGCCAGAGTTATCATATCTAAAGTAGGAACTCTTGAAACTTTAGCAGAAGCAGTTAACTTTGCAAGTGCTACTCATAGGGCTAATCTTGAAAAGCTTTTAGAAAGTTGTGAAGAAGCTGTTATGATTGAACCTATAGAAGAGGAAGTATCTGAAACTAAAATTATTACAGAGGATACTGAAGATAAATAATAATTAGTGAGGGCTAATATGACAAGCACTTGGGATAAGGTACACCAAGCATGTCCGTTATGTGATAGTAGCGATGCTGTTGGTGTTAATGAAGATGGGTCAGCTAAATGTTTTAGTTGCGATACCTTCATGCCTAACTACAAACAAAGTTGCGAAGGAAATAATATGGAAGTACAAAGAGATAATACGTTTAAACAGCCTGACAATATTGAGGTAGGTTCTTTTTCAGCTTTGACTGATAGGAAAATATCTAAAGATACTGCTCAGAAATATGGAGTTAAAGTTGTTCACGACTTACAAGGGAATGTAATTAAACACATGTATCCATTTTATAATGGACACGAAGTATCGGCTACTAAAACAAGAAGTATCAGAGATAAAATATTTTTTTGGAGTGGTACTAAAGCAGAGACTGGATTGTTTGGTCAACAGCTTTTCAAAGGTGGTAAGTATATTACTATCACCGAAGGAGAGTGTGATGCTATGGCTGCTTACGAACTACTAGGTAGTAAGTGGGCAGTTGTGTCTATTAAAAGTGGAGCAGGAGGAGCAGTCAAAGATATTAAAGAAAGCTTAGAGTTCTTTGACGACTTTGAAAATGTTATCATTGCTTTTGATAATGATAAGGCAGGTAAAGAAGCTTCGCAAAAAGTAGCGAGGCTGTTTAAACCTAGTAAGGCTAAGATACTTTCTTTACCTAACGGTTGGAAAGACCCTAACGATATGCTCAGAAGCAATAGGCATAAAGAGTTTGTCGAATCTTGGTGGGCAGCTAAAGTTTATACACCATCTGGTGTTATAAATGTATCTGAACAAAGAGATAAGTTCCACAACAGAGAAAAGAAAACAAGCATACCTTATCCTTGGCAAGGACTTAATGAAAAACTTTATGGTCTTAGACAGGGAGAACTTGTAACTCTTACAGGTGGTACAGGTCTTGGTAAGTCTTCGGTAACTAGAGAGCTAGAACATCACTTAATAAAAAGCACGACAGATAATGTTGGAGTGATTGCTCTTGAAGAAGACTGGCGAAGAACTATCGATGGTATCTTATCTATCGAAGCTAATGCTAGACTTTACATAGACCAAGAACGAGAGAACTTTAGTAAAGAAGAATTAGATAAATTCTTTGATGTTCTTTACGATGGAAACAATAAGAACAGAGTATGGGTACATTCTCACTTTGGTACAAATGATATTGATGATATATTTTCTAAACTAAGATACATGATTATCGGCTGTGAATGTAAGTGGGTAGTTGTAGACCACCTCCACATGTTAGTAAGTGCTGTCCATGAAGGCGATGAACGTAGAGCCATAGATTCTATTATGACAAAGCTGAGAAGTTTGGTTGAAGAAACAGGAGCAGGTATTGTTTTAGTTTCTCATCTTCGTAGAGTTGATGGTAACAAAGGACATGAGAACGGTATTGAAGTATCTCTATCCCATCTAAGGGGTTCAAATAGTATTGGACAATTATCAGATTGTGTGATAGCATTAGAAAGAAATCAACAGTCAGACGATATTGACGAAGCTAGAACTACTAAGATGAGAGTTCTTAAGTCTAGATACACTGGAGATGTAGGACTTGCCTCGCATTTACTTTATGATAAAGATACTGGTAGGTTATCAGAAGTAGATATGTCAGATATTAATGTTGATGAAACAGTAGAAGGATTTTAATTATGGATTTAGTATTTGACATAGAAACAGACGATTTAAAAGCCACTAAGGTTTGGTGTATTGTTGCTCAAGATGTAGACACGAATGAAATATTTAAGTTTCCACCTAGTAAACTTGATGAGGGTGTGAAACTATTACAGTCGGCAGATAAACTAATAGGACATAATATTATTGGTTTCGATATTCCAATGATTCAAAAGTTTTTTGATGTTGATTTGAACGATAAAGAAATTCTTGATACTCTTGTTTTGTCTAGGCTTTTCAATCCAACTCGTGATGGAGGACACAGCTTAGAAAAGTGGGGGTATAAATTAGGCTTCAATAAAATTGAGTTTGAAGACTACCAAAACTACTCAGCCGAAATGCTTAAATATTGTGTAAGAGATGTACAACTAAATACTTTAGTTCTTAAAGAATTAAAAAAAGAAGCTAAAGGATTTTCTAAAGATTCAGTTTGTCTTGAACATCACATTGCTGACATAATGAAACAACAAGAGAGAGATGGTTTTAAGTTCCATGAGATGAGTGCTAATTTATTATTAGCAGAACTCAGAGAAAGTATGCAGTCTATTGAAGATGAAGTACATGAAACTTTTCAACCTCGTTGGGTAGATGAGAAGTTAGTTACACCTTATATTAGAAAAGATGGAGTTCTTTCTAAGAGAGGACTTACTGACGATGAATATAAAAGATGTTTAAACACTTCTAACTACGAACCGTTTATGAGAAAAACTTTACAAGAGTTTAATCTAGGCAGTCGTAAACAGATTGGAGAATATCTTACTGACTTTGGTTGGAAGCCAGATAGATTTACACCTACTGGTCAACCTATTGTAGATGAGAAAACTTTATCAGAGATAACTCATATACACGAAGCTAATCTAATTGCTAAGTTTTTATTACTGCAAAAAAGAATTGCACAAATAGAATCGTGGTTAGAAGCTGTTCAAGAAGACGGCAGAGTTCATGGGTTTGTCATACCCAACGGAGCTATTACCGGAAGAATGACACATAGGAATCCTAACCTAGCACAAGTACCTAGTAGTTCTAGTCCTTACGGTAAAGAATGCAGGTCTTGTTGGGTAGTGGAAGAAGGAAATAAATTAGTAGGTATAGATGCTAGTGGCTTAGAATTAAGAATGTTAGCACACTATATGAATGATAAGGAGTTTATAAATGAAATCATTAACGGAGACATACACACCTCTAATCAAAAACTTGCAAAACTTAAATCAAGAGATAAGGCAAAAACTTTTATCTATGCCCTCATGTACGGAGCAGGAGATGAAAAACTTGGCAAAGTGGTTGGAGGAAATACATCTGATGGCAAAAGAGCTAGACAGTATTTCTTTGATAATAAACCAGAATTTAAGTCTCTTAGAGATAGGGTACAGAGAGCAGCAGCTAAGAAGTACCTCAAAGGTTTAGATGGCAGAAAATTATATATTAGAAATAACCATGCAGCACTTAATACTTTATTACAGGGAGCAGGTGCTATTGTTATGAAGAAAGCACTATCTTTATTAGATAGTCTATTAAAATTAAATACTGTCGACTATAAATTCGTTGCGAATATACATGACGAATGGCAAGTTGAAGTGAGGGAATCTCAAGCAGACTTTGTAGGACTTCGTGCAGTCGAAGCTATCATAGAAGCAGGAGAACATTTTAATCTTCGCTGTCCTTTAGATGGCGAATACAAAGTAGGAGATAATTGGAGTGAAACACATTAATATAAAACCAAAAAACAGAGACATCAGAGCAGATGGAAAAATGTATGATGGAACTACTTGGAGAAAGAGAGGTATTAATCATCATCTTAATGAAGATGGTTTAGTATTTTATAAAAGAAAGTTTAGAACTATCGAAGGCTACTTACAGCAAGGAGGCAACTTAACTAAATTAGTTTTTGGTAAGATAAAGAAACCACAGGCTATAAGTAAGGTTGCTAGAATGTTATACAACAAAGAAGAAAGTGGAGACATATATATTATAAGTAACCCGTCTTGGAAAGGTTGGATAAAAGTTGGCATGGCTATTGATGCTAAAGATAGATGTAATCAATATCAAACCTCTAGTCCTTTTAGAGATTATAAATTACATTACAGTAGATTTTTTAATGATAGAAAAATTGCTGAGAAAAAAGCACACAGACTATTAAAGAAAAACTCTGAACAGAAAAAAGGAGAATGGTTTAAGATTACTAAACAAGATGCTAAAAATATAATAGAAACAATATGAAAAATTTAGATAACTTAGTAGAGGATATTTATTCTAAGCTTTCTGTTTTAGGAGAAGGCAAACCTCTTGATGCTAGTCCTGAAGATATAGATGCTTTAGGAGAAAGTATTAAAGAAGTTCTACATCACTGGGCTAATCCATCGCCAAAAAGTTCTGACATGTTAAGAATGTCTAACATAGGTAAGCCAACAAGACAGTTATGGTATGATTTAAAATCAGAGAACGAAACTACTGAGTCTTTGCCTCCTCCGTTATTTATTAAGTTTTTGTATGGGCACTTATTAGAGGAAGTATTATTATTTTTAGTAAAGATTTCTGGACACAAAGTAGATAACGAACAGAAAGAGGTAACTGTTTCAGGAATAAAAGGACACATGGACTGTACTATAGACGGAGAAGTGGTAGATGTTAAGACTGCTTCAGGCTTTGCTTTCAAAAAATTTAAAGACGGTACGTTAGCAGAGCAAGATACCTTCGGCTATCTTCCACAACTTGCAGGTTACGAAGAAGCTGAAGGTACAAATAAAGGAGGATTCTTAGTTATGAATAAAGAAACAGGAGAGTTAGCTTTATTCAGACCTTCTGACTTTGATAAACCAAATATTAAAAATAAAATAAGAGATGTTAAGAAAGCAATAAAGCTTGACAAACCACCTCAAAAATGTTATAATGCAGAACCAGAAGGTAGCTCTGGCAATATGAAACTTGCTAAAGGATGCGTATATTGCAGACATAAGTTTGAATGTCATTCAGATGCTAACGATGGATTAGGGCTGAGAGTATTTAAATATGCAAGAGGCTATACTTATTTAACACAAACACCAAAACCACCTAAAGTTGTAGAGGTTACAAATGAATGGCAGAAAAGCAAAAAGACTACGTAAACATTCTAAACAATTATTAATAAGATGGATTAGGTCTATGACTCCTGATGGAGAAGATGCAACTAAAATTACTGCAAAAAATTTACATGAATTTTTACCAGAAGATACTCACATATTTGCTAATAATAAATTTATGGTTAGTGCTTATAGTCTCAGATGGTTCTATAAAAAAGTAAAAGAAAATCCTAATGCTACATTAGAGGAGATAATGAATGGCTCGTAGAAAACCTAGAAAGATAAGACCTAAAGATAAAAATGCACCTAGAGGATATGATAGTTTATGGGAATATGAAATACATCAAAGATTATTTAGTGATTGGCTACACCATTATGACACAGTAAAATATAGTATACCTAAAAAATATGAACCTGATTTTGTAAAAGTATTTGATAAAGATAAAGTTATTTTAATAGAAGCTAAAGGAAGATTCTGGGATTATGCAGAGTATAGTAAATATATCCATGTTAGAGATGCTTTAGAAAACAACGCTGAATTAGTTTTCTTTTTTCAAAAACCTTTAGCACCTATGCCTCAGTCTAAAAAACGTAGAGACGGAACTAAAAGAACTCATGCTGAATGGGCTGAAGCAAATAACTTTAGATGGTTCGATGAAGATACATTACCGGAGGAATGGAGAAATGACTCAACACAAAACAATTAAAGATATAATAAGAGAACAAGAAAAAGATAAAGAAATTAAATTACAAAGAGAGCTTGAAGATATTGTTAATAGTCCTAAACATTATAACACAGGAGAGATTGAATGTATAGATGCTATTGACTCTATGTTAACCTCAGAAGAATTTATAGGATACTTACGAGGTAATTCTTTAAAGTATCGTTGGCGATTTAGATATAAAAACGGTACTGAAGATTTGAAGAAAGCAGAATGGTATGAAAAAAGACTATTAGAATTATTAGACAAAATAGAATATTACAGATAAAAATTATGGTAGAAGATAAAGTAGGACAAAAACCTTATTTAGGTATTGAGATAAATTACGATAAAGAAAAAAAGCTAGACAAGTTTAGTTTAGATACATTAAGAGATAGATATTTCTGGGAGGAAGAAACACATGCACAAGAAGCTTTTGCTAGGGCTGCAGTATTTGCTGCCACCTTCAAGGGTGTTACAGATTATGAAATGGCTCAAAGACTGTATAACTACAGTTCCGATTGTTGGTTCATGTTTAGCACTCCTATACTTAGCAACGGGGGAACAACTCGTGGGCTACCTATTAGCTGTTTTCTCAATTATGTTTCCGATAGTCGTGATGGGCTATCTTCTCATTATGACGAAAATATTTGGTTGGCTAGTTCGGGCGGTGGAATTGGTGGATACTGGGGAGATATTAGGAGTAATGGTATTTCTACTTCTACTGGGAGTCGTTCTACTGGAAGTATTCCATTCATCCATGTAGTTGATTCGCAAATGTTAGCCTTTAATCAAGGCGTAACTAGACGTGGCAGCTATGCTGCTTACATGGATATATCTCATCCAGAGATTGAAGAGTTTATTAACATGAGAAAAGAATCTGGTGGTGATATAAATAGAAAGTGTTTAAACTTACACAACGGTATTAACATTACTAATGAATTTTTACAAGCTGTCAAAGATGATTCTGACTGGAGACTGATAGACCCTAAAACAAAAGAAGCAGTTAAAACTATAAATGCTAGAGAGTTATGGTGGCAGTTAATCTATGCCAGAGCAGAGACTGGTGAGCCTTACTTAATTAATATAGATAACTGTAACGATGCTTTACCGCAAGGACAAAAAGATTTAGGTTTAGAAATTAAACAAAGTAATTTATGTTCAGAAATAACTTTACCTACAGATGAGGAAAGAACAGCAGTATGTTGTTTATCTAGTGTTAACTTAGAACACTATGATGAATGGTCTAAAGATGATTACTTTATAAAAGATTTAATAACTATGTTAGATAATGTTCTACAACATTTTATTGAGAATGCTATTGACACATCACAACTCGGAGAATATAATGCAAACTTTAAAAGATTTAAAGGGTATGTCAAAGATGGTAAAGAAGGATTTACAAAAGCTGCTTACTCGGCTTACAGAGAACGTTCTTTGGGATTGGGTGCGATGGGGTTTCATGCCTATCTACAATCAAACGGCATTCCTTTTGAAGGAATCCAAGCTACGGGATTTAATTATCAAGCATTCAAATATATTAAAAATAAAGCTAAGAAAGCTAGTAAAGAACTTGCTGATATTCGTGGTGAAGCACCTGATGTATCTGGTAGTGGGATGCGTAATGCTAATCTCCTTGCCGTTGCTCCTAACGCTAGTAGTAGCATTATATGTGCTGGTACATCTCCCTCAATAGAACCTTATAGGGCAAATGTTTTCACACATAAAACTTTATCAGGGTCTTACCAAGTAAAAAATAAATACTTGGAAAAAGTTTTACGGAGCAAAGGTTTAAAAGGTGAAGAACTAGAAAATACTTGGAAAGATATTGCCGGTAAAAATGGCTCAGTACAACACCTTTCAGAGTTAGACGAGACTGAAAAAGAATTATTTAAAACAGCAAACGAAATAAATCAAGTATGGGTTATTGAACATGCTTACAAAAGACAAGAGTTTATTTGTCAAAGTCAATCAGTTAATTTATTTTTTGTATTGCCTAAAGCAACTGAAGAACAAAATTCACACGATGAGTATATGCAATATGTAAATGATGTACACTGGTACGGTATGCATAAATTAAAATCACTGTACTATTTTAGGTCTGATGCAGCTAGAGCAGCAGAAAATGTTAATGTAAAAGTTCCACGAATAAAACTAGATGATGTGGACTGCATAGCTTGTGAGGGATAATATGAAATGTTGGCACTGCAATACAGAATTAATTTGGGGTGGAGACCACGATATAGAAGAGGAAAACGAAGATTTTATTATGGAAACTAATTTAAGTTGTCCTAATTGCAACACTTTTGTTTTAGTTTATTTACCAAAGGAGAAAAATAATGAGCTTACTTAGCACTAGAGATTACTATAAACCGTTTGACAATCCATGGATGTTTGATTATTATGTATTACAAAATCAAATGCACTGGATGCCAGAGTCTGTACCTTTACATACAGATGTTAAAGACTGGCAAGAGTTATCAGATAATGAAAAGAATTTATTAACACAAATATTCAGGTTGTTTACACAGTCTGATGTAGATGTTGGAGCAGGTTACATAGATAGGTATATGCGTATCTTTAAGAAACCAGAAGCTAGAATGATGATGGGTTCTTTTGCAAACATGGAATCAATACATCAACATGCTTATAGTTTACTATTAGATACAGTAGGTATGCCTGATATAGAATACAAAGCCTTTGCAGAATATGAAGAGATGTCTAATAAACATGAATACATTAGTAATTTAAAAACTACTAAAAGAGACAGAGAAAGTATTGCAAAAACTTTAGCAATCTATTCAGCTTTTACTGAAGGACTACAACTGTTTAGTAGCTTTGCAATCTTATTAAACTTTCCAAGGTTCGGTAAGATGAAAGGTATGGGTCAGATAGTTACTTATTCTATAAGAGATGAATCAATGCACGTTGAAGCAATGACAAAACTTTTTAGAGAGTTTATTCAAGAAAACTTAGATATTTGGACAGATGATTTCAAAAAAGAAATATACCAGATATGTAGACACATGGTAGAACTTGAAGATAAGTTCTTAGACTTAGTGTTTAATATGGGCGACATACAAGGATTAACTAAGAAAGATATGTATGCCTATAATAGATATATAGCAGATAGAAGACTGCTACAATTAGGATTAAAAACAAACTTTGACCAGAGGGAGAATCCGTTAGGTTGGTTAGATGAAGTAATGGGGGTTGAACATCAAAACTTTTTTGAAGGTCGTGCTACTTCTTATATGAAGGCAGGATTAAGAGGAAGACAAGACCAGATAACTTTTGCATCCATGGAGGAAAACAATGGCGAAGAAGAAAAAAGAAGCTAACTTAATAAGTTTTAAAGTACTGCTAACAGCTAACAATGATATTGTTACAGAGTTAAGTATGTTACCTATGGAAGAAGTAGATAATGTATTTAAAACAAGTATTGAAAATGAAACAGTTAAAACTATCCTACAGGCAGGGCAAAAGAAATTTGCCACCTTGCATAGTTATTTTCAGAGCGAACTAAATTTTAATAAATAGTTCTTAGATTGCTGTAATTGAAGCATACATTACTGTTGTTGTTATCCAAAATAGGATACAGAGGACACAGAAATCCTCTCCGTTTCCATTTCTCACTAGCTTTTTTTACCTCCTTAAGCATTGTAATTAAAATTATTTTGAGTCCGTTTTCTTTAGCTTGTCATAGCTTCTCATTCCTGCAATTCCTAACATGCCAGTTAGAAGTGGCATCATTACACCAGCATCAGCTTGTGGTATATCAACACCAAAACCTTTCGCAACTGGTGAAATTAAAAAGTTAATTGCCAGTCCGGAAACACAAACATATCCTGTTAGTGGTCGCCATGAAGATTGAAACCAATTACCTTTAGCTTCAAGTTTATTTATTTCTACCTGTGCTAGGTTAGCTTGATGAAATAATGTTTTTAGTTCGTGGTCAAGTTTAGCTTGTAAGTCTTTATCTTTTACTAGCTTACCAACTAAATTGCTCACTGGTTTTATTAATGTTTCAAACATCTTTTGCCTCCAATATTTTTCTAAGTTTTTCTGCTTTCTCTAAAGCTGAGTCAGCATGTAAATCTTGGTCTACAACTTTTTCAAGTTTTATAGAATCTATTTTTTGATTGGGAATATACCTCCATGTATATCCATCATCTGAGTATACCCCGAATACAGTCTGGGTAAACCCTATTTTAATTATCATTGCTACTTGTCCATCAAGAATAACTTTGTCTCCTTCTTTAAAAGAGTTACTAAGTCTAAAGGAAGCACCTTTTACAAAAGACATAGACCAGTCTTTCACAGCTAGACCAGTTAGCAAAGTTATTATAAAGCCGATAGCCTCGACATAGTATTGTTCTAGGTTCATGTTATTTTATTTCAGGGTCAAAATCGATAGTGTTTTCTAGAGCTTTATTTACCTGTTCAATTACGTATTCAGCAACGTCTTCTTCTTGTTTCTCTAGTTTCTTTTCGACAGACTTTGTAAAGTACATATCTAATAAAGATTCATAGATGTGTCTAAAGTCTTCTCTCTGTATCCAAGGCTCGTTACCTTTGGTTCTAGCTTTGCAATCTATTTGATATGCTTCGTCTAAATCTCTTTCTCTATATAATATTAACATTAGTAGCTCCAAATACGAGGAGTAGCTCTTGAGTTATCCATGTCTAGATGAATAAACCTTGAAGCACGGTCTCCTTTTTGTGCAACTCCTATCCTATTAATACCCTCTTCCAGAGCTATTTTAACGAGTGTCATGGCTTGTTCTCCGTTGACAAGTATATCCATAGCCTTACCAGAAGAATGAGCTCCGGGGTTGCTCTTTTTAGCTTCTATGGGATGTTCTGGAGAACGGTAAGCACTACTTACTTTGAAAGGAAAACCACAACGTTCTCTAATCCTTTCAACTGTCTGCATAAATGCCCAGTCCATATCACATAGACCGGTGTGTTTGCATTTTAGTTCATCTTCTGTAAAGTATTTATACTTCATCATCTTGTAAAAGTTTGTAAGTTAAAAACTCTTCTGGTTCAGTAGGAGTTTCAACATTACCACCCGTTGAGAAATTAAAAGTTCTACCACTATCTAAAGTTACTTTAAACATTTCATCAGTTGGTTTAGTTTTAGTAACATTTTTAGCAAGAACTAAAGGACCGATTTGAATTACTTCATCTGCAGTTACAACTGGCATACCATCTGCTTTATCGTAGAAATAACTAAATCTATATGGGTTCATGCCTATTTGAGACCATTCAGGGTCATCCATATATTGTTGAGCTTTTTTAAATGCTTCCTCTGGAGTATGGTCTTTCCATAAACCAAAAGCTCTGGCTATAGTTCCTTTATCTACTCTTTTTCCTTTTTCATTAAAGCCACGTGCAATGTTAAAAGCAAATTTAGAATCGGTGCTAAAGTTTACATCTTTTATCCAACCTGTATTTGAGTATCCATATACTTTACCAGTTTTCTTTGTTCCATCGTGTATAGAAACAACCCACTTATCAAAATTATTATAAGCAGGTATATCTA
>CENX01001030.1_pt1 | contig 12881 bp, 8 predicted proteins | sample 361321 | NCBI WGS metagenome assembly CENX01 (sample SAMEA2619678, study PRJEB7988) | marine metagenome | isolation source: saline water (ENVO:00002010), including | reverse complement strand
TTTTTATTTACATCCTCTAAATTAATTGTTTCTCCTGTTTTCTTTGGCCCTGATAGTTTCTGATATTTGGTCTTTATATTTGAATCTATTTCATTATTGGCGGGTTTATCAATTATAGATTCTTCTGGTTTAGATTTTTTTTCTGTATTTGATCTTTCAACTTGTTCATTTTTTACTTCAGGAATATCCTTTGAAATAAGATCACTCTTTTCTTGTTTTAATGAAATTTTAGACTCGTCTTTTTCGTTTGTTTTGGGCTTTATATTTGATCCTCTTTTCAAGCTCTCAAGATCAATTTTTCCAATAGATTTTGGCTTTTCAATCTCTACTTTTGAAGATTTTAAAGTTTCTTTTTTTAATTGAAGTTCAACTCTTTCTTTCTCTAACTTCTCTTGAATCAATCTAAGCTTTTCTTTTTCTTTTCTCTTTTCTTCAGTGATTTCAGCTGACTCGTCTTTTTTAGATTTATCTGTTTCAAACTCGTCTAAAAGTAACTGATATACTTCATTAGAAATTTTTGTAGTTGGTCTAGCTTCAATTTGAATATCTTTTTTTGATAAATGATCGACAACCCTGTCTAAAGAAATATTTAATTCTCTTAAAACCTTGTTTAATCTAATACTTGATTTTTCAGCCATTTTTTGAATAATTCTCAAATTTAATTAAAAATAGAGCTTAAGCGCATCTATTATTCATCAAATTCTTCATTTAAAATTTTAATTACTTCCTTGATTGTTTCCTCCTCTAAATCAGTTCTTTTTATGAGATCTTCCTGAGATAGCTCGAGGATACTTTTTGCTGTATCAAGACCTACTTTATTGAACTCATCTATCACCCACCCTTCAATTTCATCACTAAATTCTTTAAGCTCAACATCTTCTTCCATTCCTTCTCTATATACGTCAATTTCATAGCCAGTGAGCTTACCAGCCAACCTAATATTATAGCCACCTTTTCCTATTGCTTTAGAAACCTCGTCAGGGTTTAAAAAAACTTGTACTCGTTTATTTTCCTCATCGATCTTTAAAGAATTTATTTTTGCTGGACTTAATGATCTAGTTATAAATAATTGAAGATTGTTAGTATAATTAATTACATCAATATTTTCATTTCCTAATTCTCTTACAATTCCATGGATCCTTGAACCTTTCATTCCTACACAAGCTCCAACAGGATCAATCCGATCATCGTATGAATCTACTGCAACCTTTGCTTTTTCTCCAGGTATTCTAACTGCCTTTTTTATTGTAATTAGACCATCAAAAACTTCTGGTATTTCTTGTTCAAAAAGCTTTTCTAAAAACTTTGGAGAAGTCCTAGATAAAATAATTCTGGGTTTGTTTCCCCTTAACTCAACAACATCAATAACCCCTCGAAGATTATCTCCTTTTCTAAAAAAATCATTTGGAATTTGACGATCCTTGGGTAAAATTATTTCATTTCCATCATCATCTAATAATATCACCTCTCTGCTTCTTATGTGATGAACCTCGGCGGTATATAATTCCCCAACTCTGTCTTTAAATTGATTAAAAATATTTGTACTGTCGTGTTCAAAAATTTTAGAAATTAAATTTTGACGTAAAGTCTGGATTGTTCTTCTTCCAAGATCTATAAGCTTTACTTCCTGAGACACATCCTCTCCAACTTCAAAATCAGATTCAATTTTTTGAGCTTCAGAAAGTTCAATTTCTTGATTTGGATCTTCTACTTCTCCGTCTTTTACAACTATACGATTTCTAAAAATTTCTAAATCACCTTTGTCTGGGTTAATTATTATATCAAAGTTTTCATCAGACCCATATTTTCTCTTTAATGTATTTCTAAATACTTCTTCCAAAATAACCATTAAGGTTACCCTGTCTATCATTTTTTCATCCTTAAAATCTGAAAATGAATCAATTAAATTTAAATTTTCCATGTTTTTAAAAATTTATAATCACTTTTGCTTCAAATATTTCTGAATATTCTAAAAGCTTACTTTTTATTTTAGTTATTTTTCCGTTACCAATTAGTTTTGGTTCTCTTTGTTTCCACTGAATTAAAATTTCAACTTCGTTAGCTGAAACTAATTTTCCTTTAAACTTATTTTTATCTAAATCAGTTACAGATAAAATTCTGTTTATATTTTTTTTGTATTGTCGTCTATCAACAAATGGATCTTCAGCTCCAACTGATGAAACTTCAATAGCAAAATCATGATCATCTCTGTCTAAATTGTTTTCAATTTCTCTACTTATAATTATGCAATCATTTATCGAAACGCCATTATCTCCATCTAAAATTATTTTTATTTTATTATCAATGCTGATACTAAAACTTATTAAAAATAACTTCGGATATTTCTTTAAAGAATTTCCTAATAATTGATCTACTTTTTTTTTAAAATTCATTTAAAAAAAAAGGTGACCCTAAGGTCGCCTTTCAGAATTTCCGTTTTGCAATGCAAATATATACTTTTTTAACAAAATTACAATCTAATAAAATGGTATTGTTTTCCTACATTTGTTTTTTCTTAAAAAAAATAGAAGCGTAATGATCTCGAATCTTCTCAAATCTGGACTCGTTTTTTCTAAATTGAAACAAAAAAATAAGTCTCCGTTTGAAAAACTTTTTGATGTTTTTAAAGAACTAATTACACATACCTCAGGAGACTTCGATGAGGCAATAGATTGGCTCAGAGAATTAGATAAAGAGTATAAACTAACAGATGAAAACTATACAATTGATGATTTTATTGAGGACCTATTAAAAAAAGGTTTTGTAAAAGAAGAAATTGATACTGATGGTAAAGGTGGAAAAGGAATTGGATTAACGGCTAAAACTGAAAAGTTGCTCAGAGAACATGCTTTAAAACAAATTTTTGGGAAATTAAAAAAGTCTGGATCTGGAAACCACAGAACAAAACAAATGGGTTCAGGAGATGAATCGAATGGTGAGCTAAAATCGTATCAATTTGGTGATTCAATTGAGAAAATTTCTGTAACTGAAAGTATGAAAAATGCACATTTACGATCTGGAATTGATGAATTCAAATTACATAGAGAAGATTTAGTAGTTGAAGATTCCCAACATAAAACACAAATGAGTACTGTTCTTATGATAGACATAAGTCACAGTATGATTTTATATGGAGAAGACAGAATTACACCTGCCAAAAAAGTTGCCATGGCACTATCGGAACTTATAATAACTAGATATCCCAAAGACACGCTGGATATAATAGTATTTGGTAATGATGCTTGGACCATACCTCTAAAGGATTTACCATACCTAAAAGTTGGACCTTACCACACAAATACAGTTGCAGGTTTAGAATTAGCAATGGATATTCTTCGAAGGAAAAAAAATACGAATAAACAAATATTTATGATTACAGATGGGAAACCAAGCTGCATAAAATTACCCGATGGGGATTATTACAAAAATAGTGTAGGATTGGATGATAGAATTTTAGAACTCTGCTATAATATGGCCAGAACTGCAAGAAGACTTCACATACCAATTACAACATTTATGATTGCCTCTGATAGTTACTTACAAAGATTTATAAAGATTTTTACTGAAATTAATTTAGGTAAAGCATTTTATACAGGGTTAAATAATTTAGGGGAAATGATTTTTGAAGATTATGAAAAGAATAGAAAAAAGAAGCTAGGATAAATAACAATGAGAAACATCAAAAATATAGGCGAATTAAAAAAAATAGGGTATAAACCGAAAACTATTAGAGACGAATTATCTGATAATTTAAAAAACAATTTGCGTTCAAATAAAAATAGTTTTGAGGGATTAATTGGTTACGATAATACAGTTATTCCTGATTTAGAAAGAGCAATACTTTCAAATCATAATATAAACCTCTTAGGTCTTAGAGGTCAGGCAAAAACAAGAATAGCAAGACAAATGACCAATCTTTTAGACGAATGGATCCCTGTAGTTGAAGGATCCGAAATCAATGACGATCCAATTGAGCCAATATCTAACTTCGCTAAAGAGAAGATAAAAAAACTGGGGGATAAAACTCCTATCTATTGGATGCACAGAAGTGAAAGGTTTTATGAAAAGTTAGCTACTCCAGACGTAACTGTTGCAGATCTTATAGGTGACATTGATCCCATAAAAGCAGCAACTTTAAAATTATCTTATGCAGATGAAAAAGTTATTCATTTTGGAATGATACCAAGAGCCCATCGTTGTATTTTTGTCTTAAACGAATTACCAGACTTACAAGCTAGAATCCAAGTTGCTCTTTTTTCAATTCTTCAAGAAAAAGAAATACAAATAAGAGGTTTTAAATTAAGATTACCCATAGAGTGTCAATTAATTTTTACAGCAAATCCAGAGGATTACACTAATAGGGGTAGTATAGTTACTCCTCTGAAAGACAGGATTGGCTCACAAATTTTAACACATTACCCCCGTAACAGATCATTTGCAAAGAAAATCACCATACAAGAAGCTAAAAAAGCGATTTCTAAAACAGATAAAATTTATATTCCTGAATTAGCGTATGATATTATCGAACAAATTGGTTTTGAAGCAAGAAAAAGTGATTATATAGATCATAAAAGCGGTGTGAGTGCCAGAATGAGCATAACCTCATTAGAAAATTTGATAAGTTCAGCTGAGAGGAGAATATTAATTAATAATGAATCTAAAACAACCATTAGATTATCAGATTTTTCTGCTGTTATTTCTGCTATAAATGGAAAAGTTGAACTTGTTTATGAAGGTGAACAAGAGGGGGCTGAACAAATCTCATACTACCTAATTTCACAATCAATAAAAACAATCTTCCCAGAATTTTTTCCAAAAATTGAAAAATTAGAAAAACCTGACGCAAAAGGTCCATATGAAGAATTATTAGCATGGTTTTTTAAGGATAATCAACTATACATTGATGATAATTTTAGCGATGATGAATATAGAAATACGCTAAAAAGTATAAAGCCACTTGAAAAATTTATTAAAAATCATAAGCCCAATTTGGTTGATGATGAGAAATATTTTATGATGGAATTTTTACTTTGGGGTCTTGAAGCAAATAAAAAATTGAACAAATATAGAAGTCTGGATGGATTTGAATTTAAGGATAGTTTAGGTAGCTATATAAGTAAGCTTTAAGAATTATTACATTCTTTCCTTAATTTCAATAAAGAGACCTATTAGCAAACATAAAACAACTGTAGCTATAACGATTCCTCCTACACCCATATGATGTGTTTTTAATTATAGTTGGCCTACTAGGGCTCGAACCTAGACTCTTCTGGACCAAAACCAGACGTGTTACCAGTTACACCATAGGCCAATTGGTCTGCAAATTTAATTTAAAATTCTTTTTATCTTAAAAAAAAGTAATTTTATTTTTTATTCTCTTTTCAATAGATATTGGATTCAATTTGATTTAAAAAAAATTAAAGTATACCTTATTAATATGTATTTTCGTGTTCCGAATAACAGGTTAAATGGATAATAAATCTTTCACTTTCTGGAATAGATTATTTGGCTTATTAGTTTTCTCAATAGCTCTTTCAACTTATGTAATGACAGTTGAACCCACTGCGAGTTTTTGGGATGCAGGTGAGTATATATCAACCTCCGCTAAATTACAAGTGGGTCACCCTCCTGGAGCTCCACTATTTCAAATGCTTGGAGCAGTCTTTGCATCATTTGCTCAAAACCCTGAGAAAATCGCATTAATGGTTAATATGATGTCTGTTTTTTCAAGTGCTTTTACCATTTTATTCCTTTTTTGGACCATAACGTTATTGGTGATTAAAATTTATCCATTTGAAAATCATAAAAACTCAGCTGATAAGTTTGTTTTTTTTAGCAGTGCCTCAGTAGGCGCCCTCTCTCTATGCTTCTCAGATAGTTTTTGGTTTAATTCGGTTGAAGCAGAGGTATATGCAATGGCTATGCTAATTCTGTCAATTTTATTTTATTTGGCTTTGAAATGGGAAAAGGATATGAATACTCCAAGAGGAGATAAATGGTTATTATTAATCTCATTTGTTATTGGTCTCTCTTTTGGTGTTCACTTTATGGGGCTACTTACAATTCCAGCCATTGGAATGTTGTACTATTTTAAAAATTATAAAAAAGTAACTTTTAAAGGATTCATTTTAGCAAATCTAGTATCAGTTGCCATTCTTCTATTTATATTTAAGTTACTCTTACCACTAACGCTAGCATTTTTTGGAAATACAGAAGTTTACGTAGTCAATACTTTTGGTCTGCCCTTCAATAGTGGAACTATTTTAGCCGGTATAATAATAACAAGTTTTTTCGTGATTAGCCTGAGGGTATCCTACAGAAAAAAAATGGTAAATCTTAATACTGGGTTATTGTCTATTTTATTTGTTTTACTTGGATTTTCTTCCTGGATAATGATACCTATTAGAGCCAATGCAAATACTGTTATAAACGAAAATTCTCCATCGGATGCGAGGTTGCTTTTAGCCTATTACAATCTAGAGCAATATCCAGAAACAAAACTTTTTTATGGCCCTTATTTTTCTGATATGTACGTTGGACAAGATGAAAATAACCCCTATAAGGACGACAAACCAAAATACGAAAGAGATGAAAAGATTGGTAAATATGTAATTGTTAATTATTGGCAAAATGCGAGGATTAACTCCAATGCAGATCAAAGTGGTTTTCTTCCAAGACTTTGGAGTACCGAACATGCTGCCAACTACATGGATTTTACTAAGCCATTAGAATTTAAGGTCTCAAGAGAATACTCTTCAAATAAAGATTTAGTTAATCAAGTAAATCAATTTAGATACGATGCTCTTGAGGGTGGAAAAACAGGTCAGGATTATAATAATTTTTTTAAAAAATATGGTAGGTATTTAGATATCGAAAAACCATCCTTTCTTAGTAATCTTCAATTTCTTTTTGAATATCAATTTGGTTATATGTATCTGAGATACTTTATGTGGAATTTTGTAGGAAGACAAAATGATAATGCTGGAACCTACAATATTTTAGATGGAAATTGGATAAGTGGAATACCTTTTATTGACTCATTTAGACTAGGAAATCAAAATGAGATAAGTGAAGATGCAAAAACTAATAAAGCTAGAAATACCTATTTTTTCTTGCCATTTTTATTAGGAATTTTTGGTGCTTATTTCTTGTATAAAAGAGACCAAAAAAAATTCTGGGTAATTCTTTTATTCTTTCTCTTTACTGGCCTTGCATTGAAAGTATATTTAAACGAGAGACCATTTGAGCCAAGAGAAAGAGACTATGCACTGGTGGGTTCTTTTTATGTTTTCTCCATTTGTATAGGCATAGGAGCTCTAGCGTTATCTGAATGGGTTAGGTCGTTAAATAAATCTAAAGTCATAGAAATTTTAACTCCGATAATCTGCTTAATTTTTGTTCCTTTTTTAATGGCCTATCAAAACTGGGATGACCATGATAGATCAAACAGATATACTGCACAATCAATTGCCAAATCATATCTATCCTCCATTCAAAAAGATGTTGGTTCAATCATTTTTACAATTGGTGATAATGATACTTTTGCTCTTTGGTATGCTCAAGAAATTGAAGGTTATAGAACCGATGTTAGGACAATTAATACAAGTCTTCTAGCCACCGACTGGTATATTGATCAGACAAAAAGGAAAACTTACAAAAGTGATCCTATAAAATCTCAACTTAAACATGAAAATTATGCATATGGTATTAGAGATTATATAAAATATGAGGAGCTAACTGATTCATTAAGATGGGATATAAAAGATTTTATGGGTTGGGTTTCTAGTGATGATGATAGAACCAAATTCAAAAGCTTAATTTCTCAAACAGGAGGAAACCCTTTAGAATATCCAAAAAATACTCAAGAAATGGTTTTTTATCCAACAAACAAAATTAGGCTTCCGGTAAACAAGGAAAATGTATTAAAGAGTGGAATTGTTTCAGAAGAAGATAAAGATGAGATTGTATCATATATTGATATAGACCTTCCAAAAACTGGAATTACAAAAAATCAACTTTTGATGATTGATATTTTAGCAAATAATGATTGGAAACGTCCAATATACTTTACAGGGGGAAGTTATGAGGATTCTGAATACATCTGGATGAAAGAATATCTTCAATTAGACGGGTTAGTTTATAAATTAGTTCCAATAAAAACCCCCAAAAACCCAAATAATAGTTATTTAATGGGTAGGATTGATAGCGAGCTAATGTATAGTATAGTAAAACAATGGAGCTGGGGAAATTCAGATGATCCAAATATTTATCATGATCCAGAAACCAGAAAAAATAGTATTAGTTTCAGGAGTAATCTAGCCAGATTATCAGAGCAATTAATTAAGGAAGGTAAGCTAAAAAAAGCTAAGGAAATTATTGATCTTGCAATAGAAAAAATGCCAATTGATAAATTTGGTTATTACAGTTTATTAGTGCCTTTTGTAGATAATTACTACAGTATCTCTGAAGATAAATTAGCTCAAGGGTTAGCCTCAAAAATATCTCAAAAGTACTCAAGCGAACTAAATTATTTTTCTTCACTAGATATTGATCTTCAATATGACATGGGTGAGGAGATAGTTACTATAATTGAAAGGTATAGAACGTTGATTGAAGCAATATTATTGAATAAGGATGTTGAAATTCTTGAGTCAGAACTTGATAAGTTTACCGGTTCAATCAATCCTTTTATTTTCCTTTATGGTGAACATGATTTTTATACAGAATTATACGATGTAATTTATGGGTATTATCTAACTAAGGCTGATCAAAAAGCTCAAAATATTGCGCTTAGGCTCTTGAATACATATAAAAACAGGATGTCGGTTTTTATTGACTTGCCCGAAGAAGATAAAATTAGATACTCTGAACAAATAAAAGATGAGATAATGGATTTCAGATATTTTATAGAGTTAATTATAAATAACGACAAAAGTAACTTTGCAAAGAATATTCAAGATGAATATAATAATACAATAATGAAATTTAAAGACAACTAAGCCACATGATCTTTAATAAGTCCGACAAGAGTATTTGCATCTTGTTCTCCACTTTGTCTCCACAACATTTCCCCGTCTTTATATATCATTAAAGTAGGTAGTGCTTTAACCCTTAGCGCCTCAGCTAATTTTAAATTTTTATCAACATTTATTTTAATTACTTTAGCACTATCTCCCATGGTTTCCGCCACATCTTTAAGAATAGGATGCATGGAGGATGAGACTTTATCAACCTCGTTATAAAAGACCAATAATAAAGGATTGGTGTCGTCTATTAACTGACCAAATTTAGACATCTTGCTTATTTATTTCGACTCAAGGGCTAAAATAGGATTTTTTTTATTAAACATCAATACCCTTTTTTTTTAGAGTAATTACAGTAATTTCTGGCCACATTCCAACTCTTCCAGGATAGGCTAAATAACCAAATCCTCTGTTAACATATAAATATTCTTTCGCTTTTTTATAAAGTCCTGCAAACTGTGGGTAGCGCCATTTTATGGGACTCCACTTAATCCATCCAGGAATATCAATTCCAAATTGCATTCCATGAGTATGTCCACTTAAAGTGAGTGGAAAATAATTCTCGCTAGGGGTTACCTCAGCATTCCAGTGAGAAGGATCATGTGATAAAAGAATTTTAAACTCTTTACTTGACAAACCACTTGTTGCCTTTTTTAAATCTCCGGCCTTTTTAAATCCTCCAGCCCCCCAATTTTCAACTCCAACAACAGCTATACTTTCACTACCATTTATGATTGAATCATTTTCATTAAGTAATAACCTAAAACCCATTTGCTGTTGGATCTTTTTCAAATTTTCAAAATTTTTAATTTTCTCATCATCACTATTCCATTGCATGTAATCTCCATAATCATGGTTACCTAATATAGAGTATACTCCATGTTTAGCCGTAAGCTCAGAAAATAAATCTTTCCAAGTATCAAGTTCAGCAGATATATTGTTAACGATATCTCCAGTAAACATTATGACATCAGATTTTTGTTTATTAATTAATTCTATTCCATATTTTACCTTCTCATAGTTGTCAAAACTTCCGCAATGTATATCTGAAATATGACTAATAGTAAATCCATCAAAAGAATTAGGAAGGTCATCAAATTCAATTTCATAACTCATTACTTTGTAATTATACTTTCCTCTGTACATTCCATACATTAAGGCGCCAAATGGAATTGATGCCAAAATCAATGCTAATTGGGACAGAAATTTTCTCCTCTTAGGAAAGTATTCTTGACCATTGAATCCTTGATTAAAAAGTGAATATATAGCTTGAGGTATCCTTATTATATCCTCAAAAAATAAACTTATTATAATTATGGCCTGAAAGATAAATAGAGATATAAAAAACCCTAATGAATAACTCATTGCGTGGTTAAATCCCTCTGACCTGTCGTAATTTAGAGCTTGAAATATAAAGTTTCCAATAATACCAAATGATATTACACAATAAATAAGCCATATTAATTTATTTTGAAAAACAGTCTTAATAGATTGAAAGCAATACCACTGGGTAATGATAATTAGTAAAATAAAGAAGAGCCATCTATAGAACATCCAAGAAGATAAAGTTTGCTTTTAATGTATTTGTTTAGAGAGCTCGTTTGCTTTACCGTCTGATAAACTAGCAACAAAACAAGTTGCATTTAATAAGGTATCGTATAGATTTTCACCTACCATAGGGGTTCCATCAGGAACTAACCTTAACATCAATTTATCGTAGCTACTCATTTTATTGTTCAATGAATTAACTGAAGCAGAAACAAAAGATTTCAATAATGAAGTTATCACTTTATAACCCACTACCTCTTTATTGGTTACCTCATCAGATTTATATATTTTTTCAACACTTAATCCAATTATGTCCTCTACCTGAGCTTTGTACTTACTTTTGCTGATCAAAGAGGTTAAAAATTTACCCTCTAAGATTATAGATTCATTTTCATTAAAAACCCTTACTACATCTTGAATTAATGTGTTTATCGATAGCGCTCTCAAATAGCTAAGTCTGTGAGATCTGTTTTTTAAGCTATTGTATTTTTTTGTATCAATTGTTTCTCTGACCAGATTAATTAAATATTCTAACGCATAATCTTCAGATACTAAACCAAGATTAATCCCATCCTCAAAATCAATAATTGTATAACAAATATCATCGGCAGCCTCAACCAGGAATGCTAGTGGATGTCTTAAATATGAACCACTAATATGGGTCCCTAAATCATTCGCAACAGATTTAAAGAATGACTCCTCGGATTTGAAAAATCCAAATTTTTTATGCGCAACATTATTCGACTTAATCACTGGAAAACTTCCTCCAGGGTATTTAGTATATGCACCAAGTGTTGCATAACTAAGTCTTAAACCTCCTGGAATTCCTTGCATCGATTTTGTTGCTATTCTAAAACCATTTGCATTTCCTTCAAAATTTATTAAATCATTTTTTTCCTGTCCTGAAAGTTTTTCCAAATACTTTCTACCCTCACCATGCTCAAAAAAATATCCTATTGCTTTTTCTCCACTATGTCCAAAGGGGGGGTTACCAATGTCATGAGCCAGAGAGGCAGCTGCAACTATAGCTCCAAAATCATTCATTTGATAACCTAGATCTTGTTTTAAATAAGAATGTTTATTTAAAATATTTTTACCTGCCAACCTTCCAATACTTCTTCCAACAACTGAGACCTCAAGACTGTGGGTAAGTCTTGTATGAACAAAATCCGTTTTAGAAAATGGAATGACCTGCGTTTTATCTTGAAGACTTCTGAAAGATGATGAAAAAACAATTCTATCGTAGTCAACTTCAAAACCTAATCTTGTGTCATCTTGATCTATTCTTAACCTCTTCTGGTCATCTCCAAATCTTCTTAATGATAATAATTGTTCCCATTTCATTGCTTTGCAAAAGTATAAATAATCGAATAGAAAAGATGACGTTAAGTTAATGTTAATTAAATAATCAGATTCATAACCTTTTAGTAAAAAAAAAGTTAGATAATTAACAATTAGTTAAGGAATATCCCCTCTCAAAAAATTAATATTGTACGTTATTTTAATTAAACTAATAATCAATTAATCAAATTATGAAAAAAATATATACTTTATTACTGTCAGCTACTTTGATCTTTACATCATGTTCAAAAGATGCTGAAGTTGCTGAAATTCCAGCTTCTCAAATTCAATCAATTGTTGATGCTGCAGTAGCTGCTGCATTAGCTCAACTATCAAGTACTGTTAATACCCTTAGTCCAACTATTGCTCAAGCTGCTGCTGATGCTGCTACAGCTGCTGTTGCTGCTGGTTTGTCAGGACAAGCAGATGTTATTGATGCTGCTGTTAAAGGAGCATTAGAAGCGCAGGCTGCTGCTGATGCTGCTGCTGCTGCTGCCGCTGCATCAAATTTAATTGAGTCTGTAGGCGCTGCCGGAGGGGTTACTTTCATTGATGGCTCTACAAATTGGACTAATGACAGAATATGGACCATAAATGGAAAAGTTGTTGTGAGATCTGGCGGGGTTTTAAATATCCAAGCCGGAACAATAGTTAAAGCTTATGATGGAACTGGAGTAGATGCTACTGTTCTAGTAATTGCAGCTGGAGGACAAATTAATGCTATCGGAACAGCAGAGGCCCCCATTATCTTTACAGATATAAAGGATGAGATTACGTATTCCGATAATGGAGTTTCTCCAAATAGAGTTCCCTCTGATATGGGTAAGTGGGGATCAATTGTAGTTCTTGGTAATGCAATTGTTGGTGAAGATGGAGGAACTGATGATATCGAAGGGATTGCTGATGGATTCACATGGACACAATATGGAGGAAGCAATGCTGCTGATAATTCCGGAAGATTAGAATACG
>CENX01212710.1_pt1 | contig 12893 bp, 10 predicted proteins | sample 361321 | NCBI WGS metagenome assembly CENX01 (sample SAMEA2619678, study PRJEB7988) | marine metagenome | isolation source: saline water (ENVO:00002010), including | reverse complement strand
CGCTTTTTCAGCATGGCGCAGAAAACTGGAATACACCCCCGCATAGCCCAGTGACAGGGTTTCTCGATCAACCCTAACCGGTCGATCTTGCAAAGGCCTAACTAGGTCATCCGCCGCATCCATTAGCGCATAAAGATCAGCTCCATGATTCCAACCCATGCGTTCAATGGCAGCAATGAAGACTTCCAAAGGCGCATTACCCGCCCCCGCTCCCATGCCTGCAAGCGAGGCATCAACGCGATTAGCACCATTTTGAACAGCGACAATAGAATTCGCCACGCCCAAAGCTAAGTTATGATGCGCGTGAATACCGCGTTCAGTCTTGGGGTCTAAGGTATCGCCAAAGGCCTTAAATCGATCAGCCACATCTTGCATGTTGAGCGCGCCGCCCGAATCGACAACATAGACGCATTCAGCACCGTAAGACTCCATTAACTTCGCTTGCTCGGCCAAGCCTTGCGGCGTTTGCATATGCGACATCATCAAAAAACCAATCGTGTCCATACCCAGCTCGCGAGCAAATTCAATATGCTGTTTAGACACATCGGCCTCGGTGCAATGGGTAGCAACTCTCACCGAGCGGACGCCCATATCCCAAGCCCATTGCAAATCTCCTTTAACCGCAATGCCGGGCAAAATCAAGGTGGTTAACTTGGCATGTGTCAATTCTTCAGCAACAGCGGCTATCCACTCTTTATCCGTATGCGCGCCAAAGCCATAATTAAAACTGGTGCCAGACAAACCATCGCCGTGAGCGACTTCAATGGCGTCGACTTTCGCATTATCAAGTGCCTTAGCAATCGCCTTGACGTGATCAATCGAATACATATGTCGGATAGCGTGCATGCCGTCACGCAAACTGACATCTTGAATGTAGACTTTATCTTTGCTTGGATCAATACTCATCATTTATACCCTCTGCGTGTTATGCCGCAACCGCATATTTTAATTGCGCCAATCGCTCAGCAGTTCCTAGCGCCGCCGAAGTCATAATATCCAAGTTGCCGGCATACGACGGCAAATAATGGGCCGCACCTTCAACTTCTAAAAAGATCGATGATTTAATCCCGACAAAATCACCATGACCAGGAATATGCAGCGGTGACGATTCATCAAAATGCTCAAACTGAACCTCTTGCTTTAAACTATAACCCGGCACATAGGTTTTAACACCTGTCACCATTTCATTAACTGAATCAATGATTTTTTGCTCATCAACCGGTGCCGACAAAGTAAAGACAGTGTTGCGCATAATCATAGGCGGCTCAGCAGGATTTAAAATAATAATCGCCTTGCCTTTCTTAGCCCCACCAACCACTTCAATACCGCGAGAAGTGGTTTGGGTAAACTCATCGATATTGGCACGAGTACCGGGGCCTGCAGAGCGCGATGAAACGGAAGATACAATTTCTGCGTAATGCACTTCAGCGACACGACTCACTGCCGCGACCATTGGAATCGTCGCCTGCCCACCACAAGTCACCATATTGACATTAGGCTGATCTAAATGCTCTTCTAAATTAACCACAGGAATCGTATAAGGGCCAATTGCCGCTGGCGTCAGATCGACCACCTGCTTACCGTGCTGTTGAAGGATCTCATTGTGGTGCTTGTGGGCATAGGCAGAGGTGGCGTCAAAGCAAATACGTATGTCTGCAAAATTATCCATTTTAACCAGGCCTTCAATCCCTTCATGGGTGGTCGGTATCCCCATTCGTTGGGCGCGCGCGAGGCCATCAGAATCAGGATCAATGCCCACCATCCCCGCCATTTCCAAATGGTCGGAGCTACGAATAATTTTAATCATGAGGTCGGTACCAATATTGCCCGAACCAATAATTGCGACTTTGACTGTCATCGCGAGATCTCCTCGATTATTCTCTATAAAACAATTGAATTTTGTTGGTACCTTTAACACCCTGCTCAGATACCTGAAGACAGCTCAATCATACCACGTGACACTGCCTCAAATGCGGCAATAAACACCGTTTGAAACAGCAGGCATGAACTTATTTGCTATCAGCTCTTTTCACTGCGGCCCTTTTTAATTACCGCTTCTCGCCGACTCGCCACAAGGTGAGCCGCCGCATTTTTAGCTGACTCTATAGCAATTTTTTCTTCATAAATCATGGCTTCATTGAATGGCATACTAAAACCATCATCAATCAGCTTTTTATATTCACGCATAATATGCGGCACGCAAGCACACATTTCTTCTGCCATTGCAATGGCAGAAGGCAACAGCTGGTCAGCGGCAACCACATGATTAACCAATCCCCATTCATAGGCTTCTTGGGCGAATAACGGCCGACCCGTTAACGACAGCTCTTTCGCCCGAGACAAACCTATTAGGCGAGGCAATCTCTGACTCAAGCCCCAACCGGCCAAAATACCCACTCTTGCATGGGTGTCGGCAAAACGCGCCTGCTCCGAGGCAATAATCACGTCACAGGCAAGAGCCAATTCAAAACCACCAGTAATTGCATGGCCATTAATCGCCCCAATGATAGGCCCATCAAAGGCCTCCATGGCCCGCGCGATAATATTATCCGCTGTTTCTGCGGCCGTGCCCGACTGCGGAGCTGCCAGCTCTTTTAAATCAAATCCAGCAGAAAAAGCCTTACCTTTACCCGTGATAATCAGCACCCGTATTGCCTCATCGGTTTGGCAATCTTCAAGAACCTGCACAAAATCATCGCGCAACTCACGCGATAAAGCATTCATGCTTTCGGGCCGATTTAAACTGACCACAGCATAGCCATCATGCTTTTCAACGATTACTTTATTCATTGTTCATTCCTTATAAAGAAGTTTCATTAAAGCAACGACGCTGTTGACAACACACCTAAATATTTTGCAATTGCAGGACCTCGTAAAACCTCAAGGGGCTGCCAGTCTTCTAAGGGTTCATTGTCAGCCAGCCAAGCCACTACTGATGCAATCGCTTGCGGCGTGCAAGATTTAAAACCCTTTAACACCTTTTCATCAATGCCTAACTCTCGCATCACCTCTGTGATGACCGTCCCAGGCTCCAAATTAAAAACTCTTAAACCGCTGTCTTTATGCTCAGCTCGGAGAGAACCGGCCATTCGACCGAAGGCCGCTTTTGACGACGGATAAGCAAATCCCCAACCACCCTCGCTAGCCGGCGCAGGGGGATCATTAAAGGCAGTAAATGAGACCATATTAATCACTGTGCTTGAACTTAGCGACAGCATGCTTGGCAGTAAAGTTTTGACTAAGGCTAACGGCGTAAAAATATTACTTTGATAAATATTTTTAAGCTGTTGATCAGTCACCTCAAGCAAATTTTGTTGATTGCCATCGCCTTGATACACCGCGTTATTAAACAGTAAATCAATCTGACCAAAATGGGCCATCGCCTGTTCTGCAGCAGAGACAACCGATGCCTGATCAAGAATATCTGCTTTTAAGCAAAGTGCCTCAGCACCGACTTCATTCACCGCCTGCGCTGTTGCCGCTAAACTGCCGGGCAGCGCTCGCTGGCCAACGGCATAGTTTTGTGCCTCACCCTCATTCAAGGTTCTGGCAGTTATTGCTACATCCCAGCCGACTTTGGCCAAGGCCACGGCAGACTCAGCACCGATGCCTCGACTAGCGCCAGTAATAAACGCAACCTTTCGTGTTTGCTTATTCGTCATACCTACCTACTTAATTATCGTAACCACTTAACAGTTATTGATGATGGCTTCCCTAACGCTTCGTTGGCTGTAAACGTCACTTTACACATTGTAAGCCATAGTTATAATAAAGTGACTTACTATAATGAAAGCCTATAAATAGTTTATATTATCGCCTCTTACTCTGCTTAGGACGTCTCATGTTTGAAGTTTTTGCTGCCACCCCCGAAACGATGTCTCCGGCTGAAATTGGCCAACACGCGAAACGTGCTGAAAAAATGGGCTTTAATGGCCTGCAAGTACCCGATGCGGTTCACGACGGACTATTATTGGCGGCTTTAGCACTCAATGCGACATCATCTTTAGTGGTGTCTACTAGTGTCTTAGTCGCCTTTCCGCGCAGTCCTATGACGGTTGCCGTCGCATCATGGGACTTGCAGCAACTCTCCAAAGGTCGCTTTGAAATTGGTCTCGGCACACAAGTTAAAGGCAATATTGAAAAGCGCTACAGCGCTCACTGGGGTTCACCTGTTCCTCACCTCCGCGAGTACATGCAATCGCTAAGGACGATTTTTAATGCCTTTCAAACGGGTGAGCGACTCAACTTTGAAGGTGAATATTATCAATTTTCAAAACTACAACCATTTTTTAACCCCGGCCCTATTGAACACCCTGATATCCCTATTTTAGCGGGCGCAGTTGGCCCTAACATGACCAAAATGGTGGGGGCTATAGCAGACGGTATGATTACTCACCCAACTAATACACCACCACGCTATATTCGCGAGGTGTGCATTCCTCGTCTTAATGAGGGCTTCGCGCGTAGCGGGCGCAGTGGTGATGACGATGACTTTAAACTCATTCTTGGCCCGCTCACGGCCACTGGCAAAGACCAAGCGACCGTCAATGCCGAGTGGGAAAAGCAACGTGGCTTATTGGGTTTTCTATACTCTACTCCTGCTTATTGGCCGAGTTTAGAACTGTTTGGCTGGCTAGAAAAAGGGCAGCAATTACTCGATATGACCCGTGAAGGTAACTGGTCAGTGATGAAAGATATCTTATCAGATGAAATGCTTCACGAGTTTGTACCGAAAGGCACTTATGATGAAATTGCTGAAGTGATGATCAATCGCTATCAAGGTCTGACCAAACGAATTACCTTTCCTATTCCAGAAGATCCTGCCGACGATGCCCTAGCAATGAAAGCAATTGAACTCTTGCGGGGTAATTAATCATATTCTAATACCCAACTATAAACAATCAAGCAGGCAAAAAAAAAGCCCAAAATACTATTGGGCTTTTTTTGCTTAAAAAATTTTCTTTATAAGAACACATCGCCGTTTTCAAGGCCTAACTGGGTAGCCCCCAAATTGCGGCTGAAGCTGGTTGGGTTATTGGCAACATGGGCTCTTGCTGTATGAATGTCCAAGAATCGTTGCTGAATGTCACTGTCCAAGAAAACAGAACCGCCACCGGCAACATTAAATAAATGGTCGACTACAGCGATACTCTTTTCAATAATCAACGATGATTGATAGCGATACATAATGCGCTCGTCCATAGGGATTTCTTGGCCTGAATTAACGCATTCCATCATACGATCAAAGTTACGCATGAGGATGCATTCCATTTCATCGATACCGTTAGCTGCAAAAGCAATACGTTCATTCGTGCCAACGTCACCAGCTAATTTAGTTGGATCTGCACTGGCTTTATTTTTAACTAAATCTTTGTACAAACGTAGTGCTTCCTTACAAGAACCAATCGCTGGGGTACAGACGGTTCGAGCAAAGACTTGACCCCAAGGAATTTGATAAACCGGCGCCTTATTCACATCATAGCCAGGATTAGTCAGATTAAATCCATCCATTTGTTTATGAGTTCGGTGATCAGGGACAAATACCTCTTTAACCACGACGTCATTACTGCCAGTACCCTGAAGACCCATTACTTGCCAAGTATCGACTATTTCATAATCGGAATTAGGGATTAGGAAAGTTCGATAACCCTCGCCAGGTATAATGCCACCTAACAAGGCCCAAGTGCAGTGGCCTGAACCACTGGACCAACCCCATCGACCACTAAATTTAAACCCACCTTCTACTGGCTCAGCCTTACCCATAGGAGCATAAGAGGAACTGACGCGAGTATGAATATCATCAGCCCAAACGTCTTGCTGAGCTTGGTCAGGCATTAGAGCCAACTGAAAAGGGTGAACAGCAACAATACCCATTGCCCATGAAGTGGACATACAACCTTCGGCAAGTGCCATGCTAAATTTGAAAAAATGCTGAGGATCCAATTCATAACCGCCGTAACGTTTTGGCTGAAGAGCCAAGAAAAAACCTAAATCTTGTAACTCTTGAACACTCTCATCTGGCACCCGACGGTCTTCTTTAGCCTGATTAGCTCGCTCACGTAAACGTGGCTGCATCTCGACAATACCCTGCAAAATACCCTCTGCAATAGCATTCTTTTCTTCTTGTTCGGTCAGTACTTGTGCTGCTTGTGCGCCCATTTTCATTTGCCTCAAAGCGAATATGTAGATTTTTTAAAATCATTACAGATGTATACGCCTCTTTTCCAAGAAAGTATCAAACTGCATCTAGAATTCTATTATATCGATCGAATATTGAGAAACAATAAGCGTAAAAGGTCATCAAAAGTGGCTTTTGACCTAAAAAACGTGCCGTTAAGGTCATTGTTGGGAATGGCTACATTATAGCGGGTCAGGTAAACGTAGACTGGGCTCCGCCAACGATGACACCAGCTCCTTTAGCTCAAGAATATGTTCTGACCAATAGCGCTCAGTATTGAACCAAGGGAAGCTAATGGGGAACGCTGGATCATCCCAGCGGCGCGCCAACCAAGCACTGTAATGCAAAACCCGCAGCGCCCTGAGCGGCTCTATTAGACTCAACTCGGCAGAATTAAACGGGTAAAAAGCCTCATAGCCCTCGATAATTTCACTCAATTGGTGTTGCTTATTGAGGGTATCACCCGACAGTAGCATCCATAAATCCTGAATAGCAGGGCCGGTCATTGCATCGTCAAAATCAACAAAGTGCGGCCGATCATTGCGCCACAACACATTGCCTGGATGGCAATCACCATGCAGACTTACGCGATTAAATCGTGGGTTATCAAGCGAGGATGCATCAATTGCTGCCAGTAATTGTTCGGTAATCGATTGATAAGCAGCTCGTAAATCAGCGGGAATAAAGTTTTTTTCAAGCAAGTAAGCCACACTGCTGTGACCAAAATCTGCTACATTTAAAGCGACCCGATGCTTAAACGGATAACTGGCACCAACGGCATGAATGCGACCAATAAATTGCCCTAACTGATAAAGATGTTCAAGATTATCAAGCTCGGGCGCTCTGCCCCCTTGACGCACATAAATTGAAAAATAAAAATCTTGATAGCTGCCAAGGGTCGGCGTGTCGCTGTCATTAATCGACAGTGGTGGCACCACAGGGATATCCAAATCATAGAGCTGTTGCGTAAAGCCATGCTCCTCTATGATCTGCTCTACTGTCCAACGTTCTGGGCGATAAAACTTAACGATCACCGGTTCAGACTCTTCAATACCCACTTGATAAACACGATTCTCATAACTGTTCAACGCCAAGATTCTTGCATCAGAGAAACGCTGTGTGGATTCAACCGCATCAATGACGACATCGGGCGTTAGCCGCTGATAGGGGTGTGCGCTTATCGATTGCTGAACGGATAATGGAGCTACTTGCCCGACATGAGCGTCATCGTCAGATAGACGATTACCACGATTGTCGTCATCAAGTTCATCTTTCTTGGGCGGTAAGTTACTCACCTTTGACCTCGTCAGACACTCTAGCCTTGGCTAAATGACTGCATAGTTCCTCTGCGCCGAGCAAAATACGCGGCGCATGGCGCACCATAGTATCGGCATTGATGACAAAAAGCTGATTTTTTTTGACCGCTGTAATACTGGGCCAAAGCTGCCAATCGTCAAACCAAGACGGCCTTTTGCTATTAGATACGCCGGTAATAATCAGCTCTGGATCTAAAGCAATTACCGCTTCAACCGTGACTTTTGGTGCGATTTCTCGCTGCTTGGCAAAAACATTAACGCCACCGCATAAGCTGATCACGTCATTGACGATATGTTTATCGTTCAAGGTTTGCATTGGCCGATGCCATATTTGGTAAAAGACCCTAACCGGTCGTTGATGATGGTAGCGCTGAGTTAATTCGTCTAAGCGTCTAGCATAGCTAAGAGCAGCTCGATTGGCCGAAACTGAATGACCGGTTAATTGCCCAAGTGTTCGTAATAATTGCTCTACATCTGCTAAGCGCTGCGGCTCTGAAGCAAATACCGTAAGGCCTAAATCTCTCAGTTTCTGTATTTTATCAACACCAAAGCCAGACGCCCAAACCACCACTAAATCGGGAGCCAAGGCTAAAATCTTTTCGTAATTGATGGTATTGTGCGATGCGACACGAGGTATCGTTCTTGCCTGCGGTGGGTAGTCAGAGTGATCAGCTACGGCCACGACCGTATGAGCCGCATCGATCGCATAAATACTCTCAACTAAATTAGGCCCCAATAAAATAACTCTTTGAGCCGCTTGTTCCAAGTTAATTTCTACGCCTAAATCATCTATTAAACGAATGGGTGCGGACCATGCAAATGCGTTAATAAAAAAAGATAAAAACACGCTTAGGACAATAAAATTACGTTTCCTTGCGTGATGCTTTGCAATAGCGCCAAGTCTTAACATACTCGCTAAAACTCTCTTATCACAAGTGGTTTAGCCGTCTTAGGGTGGGCAAGAATATCAACTTCAATTCCATATGCATGCCGTATTGACGCAGCCGTAATCACATCATCTGGGCTGCCAGCGACAAGTAATTGACCCTCTTTTAAAAGAGCGCATTGATCGGCATAAGCCGCCGCTAAATTTAGATCGTGAAGCACGACAGCGACCGCCAAGCCAGCAGCACAAAATTCTTTAAGCAATATCATTAAACTGGATTGATGCGATAAATCGAGTGACGAAACTGGCTCATCTAACAATAGTACACTGCCAGAACTTATCGACATATCAGCATCTAAAATAAGCTGTGACAGCACTCGAGCAAGTTGTGTCCGCTGCTGCTCACCGCCTGACAGTGAGGTATAACAGCGACCAGCTAAAGTCGTTAATTGCATCATTGTGAGTAGCTTATCAGTGATGGCGGTATCAACCGTGAAGCCTGTCTTATGAGGAAAACGGCCAAGCATAATGACCTCCCTCACTGAAAAAGGAAAATTCAACACTGACTGCTGAGGCAGCATGGCTAATATTTTTGCCCGCTGCTGTGGACTAAAACCAGCAACCGATCGGTCCTGCAATAAAATCTTGCCACTGTAATCACTAACGTTATTAACGCAATTTAGCAAACTGGTTTTACCTGCGCCGTTTGGTCCTAACACAGCCAGCATTTGACCGGCCGCTAAGCGCAAATCGACATCCTTCACCAATGACTGCCCATCACGATGCAGGGACACAGACTCAAAGCGCAATACAGTATCGCTCATAATATACTCACTGCAAGCCATGGCCGCGACGCTGCCGCAGTAAAAAAATGAAGAATGGCGCACCTAACACTGCCGTTACGACACCGACAGGTAATTCAGCTGGTGAGACCAGCGACCGGGCTAACACATCGGCCAGAACCAGCAAAATGCCCCCAGCCAAAGCTGAACACAGCATCAACTGCCGGTGACTTGGACCAACCACCATTCTTAATAAATGCGGCACCACTAATCCGACAAAACCTATCACCCCCGCCAGTGCAACCGAGGTGGCGACCGCCAAGGCTACCATAACAATTAATAAGCGTTTGAGATGACTAACGTTAACACCTAAATAATGGGCTTCAGATTCGCCCAGCAAGAGCGCATCCAAAGACCTATGCGAACGCCAGACGATGAACATGGCGGGCAAAATAATGAATACCCCAAATATAAGTCGTTGATCATTAGCGCCATCAAGACCACCCATATTCCACAGACTGATACGCCGCAGTGTTTCATTATCAGCAACGAAAGCCAAAGCGCTATTGGCCGCACCAGCCAGCGCTGTGATCGCAATACCGACTAATAACATGGTGGCCACCGAGTTGCCCTGCCCTGATAATAATGATCCAGTCTTAGCTGAAAGCGGCGTTTCGCTCGCCAATCTATAAACGATCAAAACTGCCAACAATCCACCTATGAAAGCGCCCACCACTAAACCAGACAGACCAAGCCAAACATCGATTTGTGGACCAATAATCACTACTGCAACACTGGCACCAAGAGACGCGCCGCTAGTAACACCGATAATCGATGGGTCTGCCAGTGGGTTGCGAAATAGCCCTTGCATCGCCGCGCCAGATAACGCCAAGCCGCTACCCACTAACCAGGCTAGAAAGGTCCGTGGTAAGCGTAGCTCTCTGACAATGGCATAACTGCTCATTAAATTAGGCTCAGCCGGCGACTGAGAAGACAGTAAGTAAGGCAGCTGACTCAACACTTGAGGCGGGGTAATCGCAACAGGACCGACACACAAGCCTAAAAACAATACCAGCGGCGTCATTAATAGCAACAAGGTGGGCATTAAAAGTCGACACCTTTACGGGCCATAATACCGGAATTGAATGCATGTTTGACTTCTTTGACCTCGGAGACAGTATCCATAACAGCTTGTAAAGATGAGCCGCCGCCACGACCGGTAACTACCACACTTTGATTGACAGGACGTTTAGCAATTGCATCAAGAACCTTTTGCTCATCGAGATAATCAAAAGACAGCATATAGGTTAACTCATCAAGTACAACCAAATGAACCGAGTCATCAGCGAGTAATTGTCTAGCAACTTCCCAGGTCTTTTTAGCTGCGGCAATATCGCCACCGCGATCTTGCGTATCCCATGTAAAGCCAGTACCCATTTGATAGAAAGTGACATCTGGACATTGGTCGCGAAGGTATAACTCTTCACCCGATAGTTGCTCACCTTTAATAAATTGCACCACACCGACTTTATAGCCGTAACCTAAGGCGCGGATGACCATACCAAATGCTGAACTGGTTTTTCCTTTGCCATTACCGGTTAATAATATGCCGACACCTCGCTCTTTATCGGCAGCGGCAATACTGGAATCGATATTGGTTTTTTGTTTTTTCATGGCCGCTTCATGCTTGGCGTTTTTTCGCGCCTCATCAACTGACTGCTTATTATCTGACATAAAACAATGGACCTCGAATAATTATTAGCAATACGGCCAGCATATCATAGACACTGGCCATGAATCACGATTGAATGATTTAGTATTAATCAACTCGATAATCACTCATTGAGACGGGATTTTAGCAGAAAGCGTATTTAAATCTGCACCAGTAATGGCCAAGTGGGATGAGCGGTATGTGTGTCGCTCTTACTGAGCTATAAAGCTTTACTAAAAGATAATTTGCTAAGGGAAGGTGACTGTATTCACCCTAATGTGAATTGGTAAAAAAACCGCGACTTTTGGCCGCGGTTTTTAAGGTAACAAGTGATATAATTATTTCTTTCTTCGTGAGAAAACGCCTAAACCAAACATTGATAAGGCTAAAGTAATTAAGCCCAAGCTACCCACCATAGGTACAGTCACTGCATCACCTGCGAGACCGTCAAGTAGATTTTGTGCCGCTTGTGCGCCATCACTGGCATCAAGCGGATTCGAGTTAATAGCAAGTTCGATGGTATTTAGAATGCCATCGCCATCAGCGTCAGCGTCACAGGAATTACCCTCGCTATCCTGATCAATATCCGCCTGATCAGCATTACTTATAAATGGGCAGTTATCTGCGTTGTCACCATAGGTGTCATTATCGGTATCGAGGGTCTCAGCTGAATTATCAGGGAAAGCATCAGAATCATTATTTACGCCATCGCCGTCTCGATCAATATCACACAGGTCACCGATTTGATCACCATCAATATCTGACTGGTTATCTTCATTCGCCCCGTTAGCAACAAATGGACAGTTGTCTACATAATCAAGAAACCCATCGGAATCAGAGTCTAGTGCAACATTCGTATTGATACTGAACGATACACTCAACATTCGAAAGCTTCCTAATGTAGGTCTCAATGAAAAACTTGGCGAAGAAACTGTAGACCAAGATGTGCCGCCGTCGGCAACGTTGCCAGAACCACTGATTACTGAACCGGAGGGACCTCCCTTAACACCGTAATCGACCACACCAATTGACAATGTTGCCAGATCTGTTTCAGCCATAGGGAATGGAGTGGATGTAACAAAAGAAAAGTTACTGACACTCACCGGCCCACTAGCATCGGAGACTTGAAAGCTAACTGTTTCACCTTCATTAATCTTTCTATCAGCAGTGGGGCCAGTTTGAGAAGCCGCCCTAACACCAAGACCATATAATGTACCGTCTGCAGCTGCCTGACGAGAAAGCTTAGCCGTAGCGTTTGCAGTGTCCGTTGCAGTAATCGTTACCGTGTAAAGATTATTATCGGATGAGATTTCTAATTGATCTTGGCCAAACACATTATCTTGATTATTGATAACGCCATCACCATTCTTATCGATAGGTATTAAGTTAAACATAATATTTATAATCCCATCACCATCAGGATCTGGGTCACAAACATCACCTATGCCGTCTTGATCGCTATCATCTTGATCAGCATTTGCATTATTAGGGCAATTATCAAGAGAGTCTTCAATCGTATCGCTATCAGCGTCGGAGAGAATACGGTATTCATAGACACCCAACTCTACAAGGTCACTAAGATTAACAGGGGCAGACCCTGGTGCACTGAGAATGGCATTATCCAAATGGTACCCGCCTAAATCCGTTGGTCCTTTTACATAGATTTGAACAGGATCATCTTGAGAATAGGTAAAGGAGCCACTTAACTCAGTCCAACTGGAATTATCAGCCGGAATTGGATCAGTTAAATTACTAAAAGGGTTTCCATCTTCACCCACCTTCATGGATAACTGCACAGTACCCGAAGCCGCCGAGGCCAATTTTGCATTGACCACAAAATTGTATTGTTGACCCTCTTCAAAGGATAACTCGGTAAGAGAAAATTTTGCACCATGCCATGCAGCACTTCGATTCTGTACGAGTAGACTTTTAGAGCCAGACATGCCAGTCCCAGAAGAAAGAGATAACGTGGCATCGCCAAAATTGTCCCAACCACTGGCATGACTTTCAAAAGTTGATG
>CENX01114151.1_pt1 | contig 12911 bp, 13 predicted proteins | sample 361321 | NCBI WGS metagenome assembly CENX01 (sample SAMEA2619678, study PRJEB7988) | marine metagenome | isolation source: saline water (ENVO:00002010), including | reverse complement strand
ATCGATTTCAAGGGAACCCTTAGGGCTTTTGCTTATTTAGGTTCACGCGGGGGGGCAAGCACTATTTCACAGCAGTTAGCGCGTCAACTTTTTGTGGGGGCACACTCAAGCAATACTTTTTATAGACTGATTCAAAAGGTAAAGGAATGGGTCTTAGCAGTAAGCTTAGAAAGCCGATACACCAAAAAAGAAATCTTAACAATGTATCTTAACATTTATGATTTCAATTATCAAGCGGATGGCATTGAATCTGCTTCAAGAATTTATTTTAACAAAAAACCAAATGAACTAAACATTCAAGAATCTGCAACGCTAGTTGGCATGTTGAAAAACTCTTCTCTATACAACCCTATTCGTCGAGCCGAACTAACCAAAAGAAGAAGAAATATTGTTTTTCAGCAGATGTATCGCAATAATCTGTTTGATTTAAATACGATGGACTCTCTGAAGCAACTGCCTCTTGAAATTGATTATACTCCTCAATCTCATCGAGAGGGATTGGCGACATATTTTAGAGCATATCTTCAAGAATTTATGAATCAATGGTTAAGAGAAAACCCTAAACCAGACAAGACTAAATACGATTTGTATCGTGATGGTTTAAAAATTTATACCACCATAGATTCCCGTTTTCAAAGCCTAGCTGAAAAGGCAATGAATAACCACATGAAAAACTTACAAAAAGAGTTTTTTACACAAAATGCATTAAAAGTCAACCCTACAGCTCCATTTTTAGATTTGAGAGAAGGAGAAATTGACACGCTACTTAAAAGAGCCGCTTTTCGATCAGAACGGTGGAGAAAATTGAGCAATAGAGGAGTAGATGAAGAATTGATTTTAAAAAGTTTCTATGATAAAGTTCCGATGACTGTTTTTAGCTGGAAAGGAGAAATTGATACCATTATGACTCCAATGGACTCTATCCGTTATTATAAACATTTTTTGAGGAGTTCTTTAATGTCAATGGAACCACAAACCGGGCATGTTAAAGCTTGGGTAGGTGGGTTTAATTATAAACATTTTCAATATGATCAAGTAAAACAAGGGCGTAGACAAATTGGCTCTACTTTTAAACCCTTTTTATATGCTACAGCTATAGACCAATTGAAATTATCACCTTGTGATCAGATGCCTGATGCGCTTTTTTGTATTGAGGCAATGAAGCATGGCAACACTAATGCATGGTGTCCCAAAAACTCAGGAGATCGTTATGGTAGAATAAGAACCTTAAAAAATGCTTTGGCAAATTCGATAAATACTGTAAGCGCACGTTTGATGGATCAAGTAGGCCCGCTACCTGTGATTTCACTGACACGTAAAATGGGAATAACCTCTAGAATTCCCCCGGTACCCTCAATAGCCTTGGGAACACCAGATATCAGTTTATTTGAGATGGTTGGTGCCTATAGCACATTTGTTAACAAAGGGATTTATGTAAAACCGGTGATTATCACCCGAATTGAAGATAAAAACGGTTTGGTTCTTTTTGAGGTTGTGCCTGAAACAACGGATGTTTTAAGTGAAGAGATAGCTTATGTTTCTCTTAACTTGATGGAGGGAGTAACGCAACACGGCTCAGGTGCAAGACTTAGGCATAGTGGATTTGATAAAGATAATCAAATATATAAACAGGTTGTAACAGGTTATCCATTCAGTTTTGAAAATGCCATAGCAGGCAAAACGGGAACCACACAGAACCAGAGTGACGGATGGTTTATGGGAATGGTTCCTAACTTAGCCACAGGTGTTTGGGTAGGAGGCGAAGACCGTTCCATTCATTTCAAGAATATTGGGTATGGACAAGGGGCTACAATGGCACTTCCCATATGGGCAAACTATATGAAAGGACTATATAATAGGCCAGAATTAGGTGTTTCTCAAGACCCATTTTCTGAACCAGAAGAAATATCCATCCGATTAGATTGTGAATTGATTGAAAAGCAACAACTCCTAAACGCAGAGATGCAAGAAGAAGATTTAGATTTTTTTGGGTTTTAATACAATTAGTTAGTTTGGTCTGAAGCGTACCATTCGGCAAAAGCAGTAGCTGTTTCTCTTAATTTAAGGTGGTGAAGAGCTATGTTATTTGGGAGCTGTTTTAGTAATACATTAGCAAAGTCAATAATCATCATCTCGCAGGTAGGCTGATACGCAACTCTATAAATCTTGTGCCCTTGAGCTTCCATTGTATCAGCCAATTCTTTATGCGGAGAGTTACAATTTAGAATGGTAGAATGATCTAAAGGGCTGACAATTTTTCTTTTAACAACCTCCTTAAGATCACCAAAATCGATGAGCATGCCAAATTTCACATTAGCTGTATCATCAATGGGAGTGCCTATAACGGTTACATCCAATTCGTAACTATGGCCATGTACATTTTTACAAAGACCATCATAGCCATACAATGCATGACCTGTTTCGAATTTGAATTGTTTTGTTATGCGTATTTTATCATTCATTTTTTAAAGTATTGCTTTAATTTTGATTGAGTTGTTGCTTGTAGGGCTAGTTTTCCAGTTATAGCAGCATTTTGGAAGAGTTCTTTTTGCCAATTTGCTGTGTTTTTCCAATGCCAAGCACGAAGTGTTTTTACCGCTTCAATTGGATAGGCAGCAAACTCATTCGCTCTTTCTTGCACTTTTTTATCTAAAGTTTCAAAATCTTGAGCTATTTCGGCATACAAGCCTTTTTGCATAGACCAATTTGCATCGCGCCATTGTGTGGCAGCGAGCGATAGTTCTTCAAAAGCGGTAGCTCCAATTTTCCGCGTTACGGCAGGGGCAATGACAAAGGGACCAATACCGATGGCGAGCTCAGATAGTTTAATGGCAGCATTTTGATGGGCAATCACATAATCACATCCTGCAACAATACCTAAGCCACCTCCCACCACTTTTCCTTGTACGCGAGCAATAATTAGTTTTTTCATTTGTTGCATACGAATTAAAATATGAGCAAAACCTGAAAAAAAGTGAGTCGCTTGTTCATCAGAAGAAACGGCTGACAGTTCCTTTAATGAAGCACCTGCACAAAAGGTTTTTTGACCTTGACTTTGGATAACAATAACCCGCACAGAGTCATCTCGATTCATCTGTTCTAAAGTATCAGCAATTTCTGTCATCATAGCCCGAGATAAAGCGTTGCTGAGAGCAGTATTATTTATCTGAAGGGTCCCAATTTGATTATTGATAGATAAAAACACTGCATTTTCCATAAGTATAAAAATAAACAAACTCGGGGGTCTTTAGAAACTTTTCTTATTCTTGTGACGATAAATTAAATTAATTTGCCCCTAGGAAGAATAGGACTTACTATTTTTGGAAAAATTTAGTCATGCAAAACATGTTTGTCCCCACTGGTATCTCATATCATATGCAAAAAACTTTTGAGTATGTCATGGTTCCATCTGAAAATCTCGAGCTAAATCTATTTGTTGTAGATGGACACTCAATGCAAATAAAACCAAATCAAATTTCTAATATAAAATCCATTTAGAGCAGGAAAATCAATCTCTTATCCACAAAAAATGATAAAAAAGTTGAAACCCTTGAAGGAGGCGGTCAGAGTTGTAAAGAGTAATGCAGTTCTATTTACGAAAATAAGAAAATTCAATCAAAAAATAGGGTTAGATTTAATTGTTGTTTCTTCCTTCAGAAATGATATATATAAGACTATATTTTCAGGATCTGCTGCGGGTAGTATTATAAAAAAAAGATATACCGTTCTGCGTGGCCCCTATCGGAAAAGTATTTGATCCTGTTAAAAACATTTTGTTAGCCCTTAAGTCAGGAGAAATTAAAAGCACTCAAATATTGGCACTACTATTAAAAATTCAAGATACATTCAAGACGTTATCAAATTTATTATTGGTAAAAGCACCTGGTTTTTCAAAGTTGAATTATGCTCTATATTACACTATCTCGTCTCCCTCTAAGAAATTGAGGTATTCAGAAAATGCAATAGTGTATCAAGATGTTTTAGAGTATTTTCAATCTGTCAATCTAGATCTACTTGATGTTTTTAAAAGAGATCGAGGATTTTTTGCAAAATCTGGGAATCTAATGTTGTTCACAAAAAAACTTTTATTGGACTATCCCCCTTTTGGTCCTAAAAAATAAAACTTAAAATCAGGTTTTCGATGCGTTGTTTATTACTATTTACTATACTATGTGTAATAACAAATTGTTTAGGGCAGTCTTACCTTGCAGTAGATGTGGATAATGATCTCTTTTTTGGGACTGACCGCTATTACAGCAGTGGTATTTTTTTAGAATATGGAAAGCGATTAAATACGAGATCAAAAGATAGCCTAGTACCAATAAGGACAAGCCATTGGACCCTTGGTCAAGAGATTACAACACCCCATTTGCGTTTGACAGAAAGAATCGAAAAAATTGATTATCCCTATAACGGATGGCTTTATTTGGGGTATGCTCAGGAGCAGTTTAAAAACCCTAAGAAGGGACAAGGTTTTGGGCTTCAATTAGGGGTTACAGGGGCAAACGTGAGTCTGGCTAAACCTGTTCAAAACACTTATCACAAAATTATCTTAGGTTTGCCTCCGCTTAGTTGGCTAGCTACGCAAGAGCAAACGGTACATGCTAATTTTTTTATTACTTATTATAGGGGGTTCTCCAGTACTAGAAATCTCGATTGGGTTTTCTACGGCAAAGCTCAAATAGGAACATTTCAGACTACTGCACACGCACGGTTTGGGTTGCAGTGGACTACTTTTGAAGGGCTTCCTTTTTTTGGAAATCGATTGGAAATTTTATCGGAAGGTCTAGCCTTGTATATCGGTATGCAAGGTGAATATAGAGGACACGATTATGCCGTTGAGGGCAGCTTTTTTAAAAACAATGCCTCATTAGATGTAGAAGCAGTCCCCCTAAAACAAGAATGGGAGTTTGGTTTAATCTATCATGCCAAACAGTGGCGTTTTCTGACCCTTTTTAACAACGCCTCTAAGGATGTAGAAACACAACGTTTTTCTAGACACAATTATCTAAATATTACAATAACTAGACTATTTTAGTATAAATTGTAATTATGAAACACCTTGCCCTGTTCCTTATCTTTTTTTAAACCAATCATTGTGTCACTATCAAGGTCTATGAATCACCAGAAATAAACTACCAGATAGAAGAACAATACGAGATAATACGATCAAGAGAATTTATTGGTTTTGGAAACCATAAAGCGGAGGTATTTTATTTTGGAAAGGAAAAGAGTCTACAAGGATTTTGACCTCTAAAGTATAATAAGATGGAGGATACATTAGGCTCTATCACCTTAGACATTAATAAAGAAATAATACTTATTTTAGACTATCAATTAATGCCCAAAGATTTTTCTGTAGGGGCTCTAAAAACCCTCATAAATTGAGCGTATAACGGAATTAAAAGACAGCATTGCCCATGCAAAGTATGAGTAGCCAGCTCAACAGGGGGTCATTGAAATCTTGCTTAAGAAAAAGGAATAAATTTTTTCAGTAATTTGGTTTAGATTGGAATAATGGATAATTAAGACCTAAGACCCACCCATTATAATTATTGGTCTGGATAGTAAAAAGGCTTTCATTTTTTTTAATCAACCGAAATTGAATTTCTAGGCTAAATTTTTTCCAAATAGTATAATCTACACTCACACAAAAACCAAAACTATTTTTTAAGATTCCGGGAGGAATATTTTCAATTAGGACTGGTTTTTTTGGTGGTGTTCTATAAGCTCCCTTTTGATATAAATTATATTGTAAACTCAGCCCAAGATGTAATCTTTTGTATGGGAAAAGTCTTATTCCCAAAGGAACACTAAAATAGGTTAATCGATCTAAATGGGTTTTGTTTAGTGTTTCATAAGTGTAGCTTTTTGGAATATAATCAAAGCCAGAAATAAGGGCAAGAGACTTAGCAGGTCTATACATTACCCTGATTTGCAATAAATAATTTAACCTGGGTGACAGTACTTTATTTTCTGGTATCCAATACGTTGTACTTCCGATTAGGTCTACTTCCCAAGGGGAGTAAGCACTCCCTAGATCTGGTCCTTCTCGATATTGTTCTATCAGCAAATACCCATCTTGAGCAAAAAGAGCTGCAATTCCAATGGAGAAAAATAGTAGAAGGAAGAGGGAAAACAATTTTTTCACTATTTTTTTAAAATAATCATAGATTTTTAATGTAACCAAAAATTATAAGATGGCCTTCAAGATTAGTCATCTTTAAGAAAACAAGAAAATCGTGAATAAACTTTTTATAATTTTTTTGTGCTGTCATATAAGTCTTTCCTATGCACAAACACGAGTATCAAAAAATCCGCCAGAAGATTATAATTGTTATCCTTTTGGGCATATCACAATTGGGCAAAAAAAGCAAGAAATGTACAATGTAATTGACCAATTTATGATTGCGGTCAACACTAAATCTAAAAAGCTTTTTGATCGAATTTTATAAAAGGGAATTCAAAGAATTGTTACGCAAGTAGATGCAATAAAAATAACTATTACGATATATGACAACGATAAGCGTATTCAAAGCTTGGCGAGTAAACCTGAAGAATATAAGGAGCGCTATTGGGATGCTTCGGTTGTTTCTGATGAGAACATTACTTCTGTTAGGGCTCCTGTGAATTTTATATCAACAATAAATTTTCACATTGGGGAGACTTATTTTATTTCGTGAAAAGGCCTAAGGCACACGGACAATAGGGCATTTTGGGTTTATAATTGTGAAGGAATGGGAAAAATTGGAAATACAAAAAAGGAAAAGTAGATTTAAAATGAGGCTTACCATAAACTATATTCAGACAAACGATCAAAAACCGAACCTCATTGGCCTCAAATATCTACTTTTCCTTTACAATTATTATTAAATTTAGGTATCTATAGAAATGAATTATACCCATTTGAATATGAAGAACTTATTCTACTATAATAGTTTCTAATACATCAAAAACATAAGCCTCTAAAGAGTATTTTTTGCGGAGTAGCATATTTTGCTCATAAAAAATGAACTGATAACCTTTAATAGAATGAAGGAAAAAGATGCTTAGCTTTTTCTATTTAAGTCAATTATCAAGGCTACAAAAGTGATAATGATACAAATTGTTGTAAAGACACCTACAAAAGAAGGATTCATGTTAGTTGGTTTTTTAATTACTATTTTGTTGTGTTAAAGGTTTTCATTGCCATCAATTATAAACATATAAATTTTAATATTATTTACCTCATTTTTTTGGCAAATCTCACGTGTAAATCGGATGCTTTGCAAACAGAATCTCTATTGTATTCATTTTCAAAGATTACATAAAATATCTATCTGCGTGTTTTTAGAAAATATAACATCACCAATACTAATTGCATTATTTCCTAAGGAAAACCCTCCCCCATAAGGATCAATTTTATCAAAGGTACTATAGCGGCTTAGGATTATTGAAATCAAAGAGGGTCCTTTCTTCCAACGGAAGGCAACAAGGTGATGTAATTTTTTAGTGGGAGGTATATCATTTTTAGCTGATTTATCTATTTTCAAACTACATCCAAATGTTAATTAAACAAGCGCAACAAGGAGAATAGGTTTCATATTTATTTGATATTGTGCTACGATATTAAATCTTTAATAACGGGACTTTATTTTATCTACAGGTCTCAAAAGCCTGAAAGCACCATAGAGTTCTTTGTATCCATAGCCATTTAATTTTAATCTAATTTTAATTTTATACCGGTCCTGATTGAGCGTTTTCCAAGAGACTTCCAATATATCTAGAGGATTGACATCACCCAGGCGATCTTTTGGGAAATTTCTATTTTCTAACTTGGGTATAGAATTTACAATAAGTTTTATTTTATTTTTCTTTGCTTCTAAAATCTTGATGGTTTTATCTAAAAAAGCAATCAACCCTATTTTATTCATCGCGTTAGAAGAACCTTTGAGTGTGTATTTAATGGTATTATTTATACTACAAACATCTAAAAATTTGACATTTAAAATATTTTTCTGTTTGATAAGTTTTGCAAAGGTTTTTAGAGGTTCAAGACCATTAAGATCATCAAATAAAATTTCAAGAGAATCGCCTCCTTGTTGTTTCACATTGAATGACAAGCTGCCATTATAACCATCAAATCTAAACTCCATTGTTTCTATGCTACATTCATCAAGTTCTAATTGCTCTATGAAGAAGTTTACTTTTCCATTTTTCGTTTTTTCAATGGCAAAGGTTGAGTTATTGTCAAAGTCTTTGACAAATATTTTGTCATTTGAATTGGCTTTCTTTTTATATTCCCACTGAGCATGAGTGATTTGAATAGAAAATAGAAATAGGCACAGGGCTTTTAGGTAAAGTATCATTATAAGTATAACTTATGAAAAAAGATACAACAACAGAATAATCTTAAGGTATGATTCAAAAAATAAATCCTTCGCAGGCAGGGTTTTGGATATTAATTAATATTTACTCCTTAATCAAAAAGATAGGCTCCAAAATTTGGTGGTGTTTGCCCTGCCATTCTTTGAGATTCGATAGCTTTTGATTTGTGATGCGATTGATGTTCATAGGCTTTCGTAATTGCTCGAACCCTGGGCATTTTAACTCTCCCAAAGAGTTCAACAGTATCTCTGTTTTTAGACACATCATATTCATCTAGACTTTTTAACACCCAATTGTAGCCCTCATCAACAGTTGACAATAATTCTGCTTTTTTTTGGATGGCTTTCATATCTATTTTTGGAGCTTCGATGCTTAAGGCAGTAGAAATCATATTGTAATTAGCTCCTACCATATGTTTTATGTTTTCAGAGAAACTCCGTGCTTCTTTATTTGATTTAAAATCTAACTTCATTTCTGGCATGCTATCTACAAGAGCAAGAATGTGGTTTTTAGATCTTGTCCAATCCATCTTATAAAATTCCATTTGTTCTTTTTCAAAGGTATAATCTGGTTCTTGACTTGTTTTGGCTTCATTACAGGCAATAAGGCCAATTAAAGCGAAAAGGAAAATAATTTTTTTCATTTTAAATTATGTTTTAATTTCAATATACAAAGAAATAGTTCATACCACTTATGGTACAGTCTTCAAAAAGTTCCCTAGTGTGTCAAAAATTAACTTACTACGGAAGTATTGTGTTTAATTACAGTTGAAATTTCAGTAATCTCTGTTGCAACACCTCCAGATCTTTCCGCATGTTCTTCTATTAAGTCTTCGTTTTCAGCATTGTAGACACAAAACACATTGTCTCCTGCGACATAACTTGTTTCTTGTTGAATCATTTTGCCCTCATTTCGCATCTCTTCCAGCACATCCTCTGAAGCCTTACCACCCTTATTCATTTCATGTTTAGGAATTGAGTAAGCCCCCTTCATGGCTCTTCTAATAAGATATTTTTTCATTTTGAGATATTTATAATTAATCCATTCCCAATATAGAAAGTTTTCGTTTTGATTCATATACATAGGAATAAAAATTTGACTCCTTGATCCTATTTATTTTGAATTAATCTAATTAAGTATCAGTTCAGTCTCTTGTTTGCTATAATAATTTAAAATATTTTGTAAAGATTTAAATAGAAATGAAAAATTAAAAATAAATAATAATTGTTTAAATTGTGAAAACCTTGTTGTAACACTTAAAATGTGTGGAATTCATAAGGTTGAAGTAAGTGAAAAATATACTTGCGACGAATTTGAAGCAACAATTTAAAGACCGTTTAAGACTTCTGTAACCACCACTTGATAAAAGGATTTTAATGACCCCCTACTTTAAGTGGGTTAGTATTTGGGTTTACATTGTTTAGCTAAAGCAGCCTGTTAGTTAGCTAACTTTGACTGATGGACCTGCTATTATATTTTTTATACCCTTAAAATAAAGAGTATACTCCCTGCATCAACACTTACATTTTGCACGCACAATTTTAACGGATTATCATCTTAAATTTAAACATAATTGTTGATAATTTATTTAAATGGAAAAGAAACCGTGGCCACCAGCCACTTTTTATTTATTTCCTGTTTTAAGCCATCTTATTTACAGAAATATTCTTTTTGTTCCGCAAGAATAGTGCGCTACACTAATACTATCAAATTCTTATATTGTGATAGTTTAGTTCGATAAATTTTGATTTAAAAACAACCCTGATGAAAGAGCTCAAATATAAAATAGTACGTATAGTTATGGGAATGTTTTCATTAGTGTATTCATCCAATGCGCAAGTTATTACAATGGAAGCAGCGGATGAAAAAAATCTGGAATTAGCAAGAGGTTATGTATATGTGAAACAGATAGATGATGTGTGGTGGTTTATTGGTCCAGATGGACAAAAGTTTTGGAGTACCGGTGTAAATCATATAGAGCCACATTTATATTTAGCACCTTACAATAAATACGAGACAATGAGTAAGTATGGCAAGGACTTGCTTGATGACAAAGGTAAGTTCAACACATCTACAGAGTCTGCACAAAGATTGATTGATGGTCAAATAAAAATCGCCAAAGATTTACATTTTAATACTTTTGCAAAACATACGCACTCTTCTATCGACAAAAGGTTGTATAGAGAAAAGGCATACTACATTGCATCTTTCGAAACAGCACCAGTTGCAGATTGGCAAATTTTAGCAGACCAAGGGCCACTTCCTGACGTCTTTAGCACCGATTTCCAAAATCATTTAGAAAAAACGGTTAAAGAAGTTGTATTAAAACATAAAAACAGCCCCAATCTTTTAGGGTATCTCTATTGTGATGTGCCATTATGGATTTATCCAACTCATGTTCAAGAAATGCTAAACGAATACGAAATGGTTTATCCTTGGGCAGAAGCAATGACAAGATTAGGAGTAAGCTCTCCCGGGAAAAGGCAATGGTTAGAACACCTTAAGGGTAGGTATTCTAATGCTGAAGAGGTTGCTAAAGTGTGGGGGGTCTATTACATCGAAATGTATGGTTTAGCATGGGATGAGTTACTTAAAATCAAAAACTGGACAACACCAGTTGACAGTAAAAGAGCAATAAGCGATATGAGATCGTTTATGGGGGTTATTGCAGAAAAGTGGTATAGCCTGCACTATAAGGCAGTTAAAAAATATGATAGCAAACATTTGATCATAGGAGATAAATCTTTTATTGATACCTATGAAGAGTATATGATACCAGTGCTAAAAAAATATATTGATGTTGTCGCAATTCAATCCTATAGTCAATGGAAAGACGATAAAGATCAAGTAGCTTGGATTTACAAGGAATTAGGGAAACCTATTTTTAACGGAGACGGATCACACGCCTATGTCCATCCAAAGCAAAAAGAACATAAAGTAAAGGGATGGTGGAGCGGTTCAAAAAACTTAGAAGATGTTATTAAAATGTACACTGATCAAATGATTGGGATGATGTCTACACCCTATGTGATTGGAATGCACCATTGCGGAATTATACAGCAGTGGGATGGCTCTGCTAGAGGGGATGTGAGCTCAAATGAAAATGGTTTTATGGACCCTTTTGAAAGGTATTATACAAATTGGACCGATGTTATAAGAGAAATAAATGCGAATGCAGTTAAAATTCACCGTGAGGCCACAACTATCGAATTAGATCCTTTGCATACTCCAACACCAACACGAGGAGTTCCATCTAATGCATCACCGACACATTAAATTTTATTAATTGAATTAATGGTTTTTTAATTCCACCTTAATCCCAAATGCACTTTTAAGCATTCAGTTTAGTAAAAAATAGAAAAATGTGCTTCCATTTCAAGCAATCAAAATCTAAAGAAGACTTCAAGGTTAAAGGCTTAAAAGGAGAGCCCATCAATGGAGTATATAATGAATTTAGTCATCAAATTATAAATGTAGTTACACAGAAGAGTCCAAAAGACTTACAGCACTTTAGGTGGGGATTAATTCCTTCATGGGCAAAAGATGATGATATTAAAAAATACACACTAAATGCTAGGCATGAAACTTTAAAAAAAAACCTTCTTTTAAAAACGTAAAACGATGCTTGATTTTTGCTGATGGATTCTTTGAATGGAAATGGCTAGATAATCAAGGTAAAAAGAATCAAAAGTATTTAATTGAACTACCCAATTCAGAATTATTTTCTTTTGCAGGATTGTATGATCAGAGGATAGATAAACAGACAGGAGAGATAATAAATAGCTGTAGTATTGTGACTACTGAGGCAATAGGTGTAATAAGAGAAATCCACAATTCAAAGATGAGAATGCCAATGATTATTGAAACCAATCAAATGGAAGATTGGTTAGAAAAAAAGGAGACAAATTTGTTCTATAATTTTAAAACCTCTGAGGTTTAAGATAGCATCTGTTATAAATTTTTCTTTAACAAGAAATTAGCTCAAATTATATAAATCTATCCCTTTAAGTAATAGGCGATAAAAAGATTATTATTTGTACCAACACTTTTAAAAATATGAATATGGGGTCTTCTGTCACTTTCCACTGGGTTATATACAAATTAAAATTCCTAAACCCCCATGGAAATGGAAATTTTAAAACCATACCTCCATTATTTTACTGTAAATTTGCTGTCAAAATTTAACTAAATAAGCTTATTTTAATAGATTTGTCACTAACGAACTATATTTTAAAAGCAATTTTATTTTTATAAAACATTTAAAATTAATTAGTTCTAATTTGGGGATGTAGCTCAGCTGGCTAGAGCGCTTGACTGGCAGTCAAGAGGTCGTGGGTTCGAGCCCCATCTTCTCCACCAGTAATGGCAAGGGTTCACTTATAGTAAGCCTTTTTCCTTAATACTGATTTACGTTTTTCTTCAAAACAGACCCTTTTTTACCGAAAATAATGAACTTTAAATGAAGCATTACTTTTTCTTATTCCACTTACTCTTAGCAGCTTTGAATAGTGAGTAACCCATCACAGCGTATTGGTAGTTTTTAA
>CENX01177215.1_pt1 | contig 12925 bp, 13 predicted proteins | sample 361321 | NCBI WGS metagenome assembly CENX01 (sample SAMEA2619678, study PRJEB7988) | marine metagenome | isolation source: saline water (ENVO:00002010), including | reverse complement strand
AAAAAATTAAGAGTTTTTAAAGGTAGATCGTCAAAAGGTATAAGAGGAATAAATCTACCCAATAATGATGCAATTGTCTCCTTGTCAATAATAGACCATGATATTGTGAAGAAAAAAGGTAACTCTACAAAAGACCAAAAGTCAGAAATCTCAGCAAAAGAAAAATTTATTCTATCAATAACTGAAAATGGATACGGTAAAAGAACATCGAATTACGATTATAGAACAACCAACAGAGGTGGAAAAGGTATTATTGGTATTAATACATCTGAAAGAAATGGAAACGTAGCATCATCATTTCCTGTATATGAAGGAGATGAAATATTAATTTCAACAAATAAAGGAAATGTAATGAGAACATCTGTAAAGGAAATAAGAAAAGCAGGAAGAAATACTCAAGGTGTTAGAATTAAAAAACTTAAATCAGATGAAAAAGTAGTTTCTGCGATTAAAATTGATGATAATCTTGTTTGATGAAAAATAGCGCAATCTATCCAGGCACATTTGATCCCATCACTTTTGGACATATAGATGTCATTAAAAAGTCGTTAAAGTTCATAGATAAATTAATTGTAGCTATATCTAATGGTAGAGAGAAAAAATATCTATTTAGCAAAGATGAAAGAATTAAACTTGTAAAAACAGCATTGTTTAACGATTTAAAACTTCCAAAAAATAAAATTGAAGTTATTGAGTTTGAAAGTTTAACAACTGATCTTTGTAAGAAATATAAATCAAATATTATATTGAGAGGATTAAGAGCGGTTTCAGATTTTGAATATGAGTATCAATTAGCTGGAATGAATAGAAAATTATATAATAAAGTTGAGACAATTTTTCTTATGTCTGATATTGAAAATCAAATAATATCATCTAAATTTGTAAAAGAAATAGCTGAACTAAATGGTGATTTAAAAAAATTTACTACAAAAAATACAATAAAAGCATTGAAAAACAAATATGAATAAAATATTAAATTTTGCTATTATTCTTTTTTTACTACTAATAACAAACATTAACGCAAAGGAAAATTATATGATACTTAAATTAAAAAATGGTGAAGTCAAAATTGAGTTGTACCCTGATACAGCCCCAAATCATGTTGAAAGAATAAAAAAATTAGCTAATGAAGGCAAATATGACAACGTTGTTTTCCATAGAGTTATTGACGGATTTATGGCTCAGACAGGTGATGTTAAGTTTGGTAATTCGTCGTCGAATAATTTCAATTTATCAATGGCAGGAACCGGTGGTTCTGATTTACCTAATCTTAAAGCTGAATTTAGTGATGTACCACATCTAAGGGGAACCTTGTCTATGGCAAGGTCATCTGATCCTGATAGTGCAAATAGTCAATTTTTTATATGTTTCGAACCTGCACCCCATCTCGATAGAAACTATACTGTATTTGGAAAGGTTATAGAAGGAATGGAGTTAGTTGACCAAATAAAAAGGGGCGATGGAGGAAATGGAGCGGTTTCGGATCCTGATAAAATCCTCAGTTTTAAATCTATGTAGTTCAATACTATATGGAATTAAGTAATTTTAAATTTAACTTAATTGAAAACGATCGTTATTCTAGACTAGGTAAAATCATTACAAAAAGAGGCAGTATTGATACTCCTGCTTTTATGCCAGTTGGTACACAGGCTACTATAAAGGGTGCGTTTATAGAAGATGTCGTTAAGACAGGTTCTCAAATTATACTTTCAAATACTTATCATTTAATGATAAGGCCTGGAGTAGACAGAATAAAATTAGCTGGTGGTTTACATCAATTCATGAATTGTAAGTTACCAATTCTAACAGACTCTGGTGGATTTCAAGTTATGTCATTATCCAAATTAAATGTAATCGATAGAGAAAAGGGTGCTATATTTCAATCACATATTGATGGTAAGAAATTTATTCTTAGTCCCGAGGAAAGTATAAAAATTCAAAAAGAACTTAATTCAGATATTGTAATGATTATGGACGAATGTCCAAAAAAAACTTTAAATTACGATGAAATAAAGAAATCTATGGAACTTTCTATTTACTGGGCAGAAAGATCGAAGAAAGAATTTGGTTTAAATAAGGAAAAGGCTTTATTTGGGATTGTTCAAGGTGGTTTATTTGAGGACCTTAGAATTAAATCTCTACAGAAGTTAATAGAGATAGATTTTGATGGATATGCTATTGGAGGATTAGCGGTTGGTGAAACACAAATAGAAATGTTTAATACTCTAGACTTTTTAAAGGATCTTCTACCAAAAGATAAACCTAGATACCTAATGGGTGTAGGCACACCATCGGATATATTAGGAGCTGTTATGAGAGGTGTTGATATGTTTGATTGTGTAATGCCAACAAGATCTGGTAGAACGGGACTTGCATTTACTTGGAATGGCAGGGTTCAAATTAGAAACTCTAAATATCAAAATGACAATTCTCCTTTAGATGAAAATGTGAAAAACTTTAGTTTAAATAACTATTCTAAGAACTATCTTAATCATCTTTTTAATACAAACGAAATGCTTGCGTCAATGTTGCTTACTATAAATAATATAAATTTCTATCAAGAATTTATGTCAGCTATAAGAAAAAATATTAAAAATGGCACATTTCAGCAGTTCTATAACAAGTATTTTGGAAAATTATAATTATTTTACAAGTTGATAAATGAATTAAAATCAATATAAACATCATCGTTGGGGCCCTTAGCTCAGTTGGTAGAGCAATTCCCTTTTAAGGAATGGGTCGATGGTTCGAGTCCATCAGGGCTCACCACAATTTTACTACACAATCGGCGGATACTTTAAAATAACTTCATTCATCCATTCATTTAATTGAACTATTCTGTTACTAGATGATGGATGAGTACTCATGAATTCTGGTGGCTCTTTTCCTTTGTTCGCTTCTTTCATACGTTCCCATATTTTGGGTGTTTCCCTAATATCGTATCCGGATAGTGATGAAAATATCATTCCTAGATAATCAGCCTCTGTTTCTTGTTTTCTACTAAATGGGTTCATAATTCCTAATTTTGACAACAATCCAACTGTATCCATACCTGTAGATCTATTAACTTGAGATATTTTACCACCAGATAAAATATCTAACAGTGATGTACTAGTTTGAAGCAAAACACCTCTGCTTGCACGTTCAACTGAATGTTTTGCTACAGCGTGGGCAATTTCGTGACCCATAACTGCAGCTAAACCATTTTTATTTTTCGTAACATCTAGTATACCAGTATATATAGCTATTTTACCTCCCGGCATACACCATGCGTTTTTAATTTTCTTATTTTCAATCAATATATATTCCCAATCAAAGTTTGCAGTTGGATCCTTTATATTCTCTTTGTCAAAATACATGCTAATTGCATCTTCCATTTTTTTTCCAATAGAAATAATTTGAGAAAGTGTTTCTTTATCATTACTAAGTTTTTCTTTAGATTTAATTTTTTCGTATATTTGAGCAGCTTGTGCGTTTAGCTTTGACTCCGGGATTATTTTAAGTTGCTTTCGATCAGTAATTGGTGCTGAAGCACAAGAATTAAGGCCTAATGAAACACATCCACACCCAATTAAATGCATGAAATTTCTTCTATCCATTATTTAATTATTATAGTAATAAATGATAAGATTCAATATCTGACTTATGTCTAAAAATAAAAAAAAAATTTCAATCGTATCAAAATTAAGGAATTATTTTATAACTGGAATTGTTGTTTTGGTACCTATTGGTATAACACTTTATTTAACAAAGTTTATTATTTCAATTTCATCCAAGCTAATTCCTGAAGAAATAAATCCAAATAATTATTTACCATATTCTATACCTGGTTTAGAAATTTTAATTTCTATAATTTTAATTACAATTGTTGGAAGTCTTTCACTGTCTTTTATTGGAAAAAAAATTTTACAACTTGTAAATGATTTGTTTAAAAAAATACCAATTTTAAGATCAATTTATTCAGCTATAGGACAAATGACCGAGTCATTAGCACCTAAAAAGGGTAGCAAAAAAAGTGTAGTTTTAATTGAATATCCTAGAAAAGGATCTTGGGCAGTTGGATTTGCCACAAAAGACAACAAAGGTGAAATTACAAAAAAAACTAATAAGAAACTGGTAAATGTTTTTGTTCCTACAACGCCTAATCCAACTAGTGGTTTTTTATTAATGTTTCCAAAAGATGAAATAATTTATTTAGACATGACATTTGAAGAAGCTTCTAAATTTATTGTTTCTGCAGGTACCTCTAATCCATCAAATTAAATCATTTAATATTTCTGCTCTATCATAAAGTTTTAAAAGAGCTGTGTAACTATCTAGACTTTTTTTTTCTAATTCAATTCTTTTTACTTCCTTTTCAGCTAGTAAAAATAAATCATAATTTTGAATAGGATCTGCGAGCCTAAAATTAGGTAATCCGCTTTGTTTAAAACCAAGTAAATCACCATAACCTCTCAATTTCATGTCTTCTTCCGATATTTTAAAACCATCAGAATTGTTTTTTAAAATATTTATTCTTTTTCGGGCATTTGCACTAAGATTTGATTTATACAATAAAATACAATATGAACTTTTAATGCCGCGTCCAACTCTACCTCTTAATTGATGTAATTGTGACAAACCAAATTTATTAGCATTTTCAATTATGATCACGTTTGCGTTGGGAAAATCTATACCAACCTCAATTACAGTTGTAGATACCAACACATCGATTTTTTTTTTAAGAAAATCAAGAAGAATTTTATTTTTTTGTTCCTTTGATAAAGATCCATGTAATAAACCAACTCTATTCTTAAAAATTTTTTTTAAAATTTCAAATCTTTTTACAGATGATTGATGATCAACCTTTTTAGATTCTTCAATTAAGGGGCAAACCCAAAAAACTTGATTTCCATTATTTATCTGTTTTTGAGTAAATAGAATTACTTCATTAATTTTAGTATCAGGTTTACTATAAGTAATTGTCTCAATTCTATTTTTAGGTTTACTTTTTATTATTGATGTATCCATATCACCAAATATAGTCATTATCATTGTCCTTGGGATTGGTGTAGCTGACATAACCAATATATCGCAATTTTTGCCACCTTTATCGGATAATTTTTTTCTCTGTTTAACACCAAATTTATGTTGTTCATCTATAACTATTAGTCCTAATTTATGATAATTTAATTTTTCTTGAAAAAGTGAGTGAGTACCTATTAAAAAATTAATTTTATTTTCACTTAAGTCTTTTAAAATTTTCTTTCTCTCAGAATATTCTGTCTTGCTAGTCAACATTTCAACCCTGATATTTGAGTCTAATAAATTTTGAGCTAATTTATAATGTTGTCTTGCTAGGATTTCTGTAGGTGCCATAAAAGCAACTTGAAATTTGCTAGAAATAACATTAATAATTGCTATTAAGGCTACTATTGTTTTTCCACATCCAACATCACCTTGAAGCAATCTAAACATTTTTTTATTAGACTGTAGGTCGGAATTAATTTCATTCAGAGCTTTTAACTGATCAATAGTTAGAGCAAACTGAATTTTTTTTTGAATTTTTTTTTGTGGTAGATCATTAAATTTTTTATTTTTTTTTTTAATTTTTTTCAAATTTCTTTTTATATTTGAACTAATTAGAAAATTTGAAAAAATTTCATCAAAAATAAGTCTATTTAGAAAATCTCCTTTTTTATTTATATTATTTGGATTGTGCAATTCCATTATAGCATCACGCCAAGAAATATTATTAAATTTTTTCAATATTTCATCACTTAGCCATTCATTTAAATGAGGTAAATTTTTTAATACTTCGCGAATAGAGTTTTGATATTTTTTTTCCCCTAATCCTTCGGTAAGACTATATTTAGAAAATTTTTTTTCGTAGTCGTTTTCGCTAGAGGTAACATAAGTTGGGTTTGTTATTTGATATTTATTTTTATAAAAACTAATTTTCCCACTTATTGTTATCCTTGTGTTAAGAGGTAATATTTTTCTTATATAACCCTCAAAACTATTAAAGAAAATACATTCTATTTTTCCCGTTTCGTCTTCGCATATAACTTTGTTTGGTAAACGTTTTATTCTAGGGAAGTAATATTTTTTAACATAAACAGATATTGTTTGTAGTTTATTTATACTAAGATCTTTAATATTTATTATACTTCCTTTATCAACATAATCTCTAGGTAGAGACCAGAGGAGATCAAATATTGTATTGATATTTTTTTTTTTGAATAATTTAGCTGTTTTAACACCAATTCCGTTTATATTATTTATATCTGATAAAAGATATTTATAATCATTCATAAATTATTTATATAACTATGTCTCATAATAAAGAAGATCTTAAAAACAAGATAATTTACAGAGCCAGATACAGAGGTACCAAAGAGATGGATATATTAATGATCGGATATGTAGAATCAATAATTAATGATGTTAATTATGAACAAATGACAGAATTAAACAAAATCGTAAATTTGAGTGACGAAAAACTTATTTTGTTAAAAAAAAAAAAAATTAATATTAATTTAAAAAATAATTTTCTTATAAAAAAATTTCAAGAATATTAAGTTAAATGGCGGAGAGACTGGGATTCGAACCCAGGAAAGAGTTGCCCCTTTGCCGGTTTTCAAGACCGGTGCTTTCAACCGCTCAGCCATCTCTCCTTGTGCAGTTTTTTATAAGTATTAATTTTAGAATTCAACAAAAAAATAGTATATTAAATTTAATCATTAAACTGAATGAAACATACTCAATTTAAAACTGGAATAATTTATGCAACTATGGGATCTTTATGGTGGGGTTTATTAGGAACAGTTTTTTTTAAATATGTTTCGCAATTTGGTGCTTTAGAAGTAACAATTCATAGATTAATCTGGACCTTTTTTATACTTTCTATAACAACCGTAATTTTTAAAAAAATAAATATTCTTAAAACCATATTAAATCAAAAAAAAAACTTAATAATTCTTTTTTTTACTAGCATATTAATTTTCTTAAACTGGGGTACGTGGATATATGCAATATCAGTAAATAAAATTATAGATGCAAGCTATGGATACTTTATTTTTCCAATTTTAAATATTTTTTTAGGTTATATTTTTTTAAAGGAGAAACTTAATTCCAAAAGAAAAATTTCTATAATAGCAGTTATACTTTCTTCAGTTTTTCTATTATTTAATTTAGACTCATTTCCTACGGTGGGATTTCTTGTTGCCTTTTTTTGGAGCTCATATAATCTTTTAAGAAAAAAAATTAATGTTGATACAGACATCGGTCTATTCATCGAAAGTCTGTATTTACTACCTTTGGCGTTAATAGTTAGTTATTTAATTTATAAATCAGGAAACAACGATTTTTCTTTAGGAAATCCTCTCAATTCCTTAATGCTTATCATCGGAGGTTTTATGACGGTTATACCCCTATATTTATTTATTAAAGGACTAGAAAAAACAACTATGGCGACATCAGGCTTGATATTCTTTATTACACCAACTAGTCAATTCTTACTCGGTTTTTTCTACTACAACGAACCTTTTGATATGACAAAGCTAACAAGTTTTATTATTATATGGATAGCGGTAATAATTTATTTAAAAGATTTGTATGAAAGTAATTAAATTTATATTTATAATTACATTACTCAATCTTAATTGTGTATATTTAAAAGCTGACTCATTTAATGAATGGTTAATATCATTTAAAGTTAAAGCTATTAAAGATGGAATCTCTGAAAAAACCCTAAATGAAGTAATGAATGATGTTATATTTTTAGAAAAAGTTATTGAATACGATCGATATCAGCCAGAATTTTATGAAGATACGAATACATATATTGGAAAAAGATCATCAAATTTAAAATTAAAAAATGGGCTTAATTTATATAATAAATACTCATCATCTATTGATAATATTGCCATAGAATTTGATTTAGAAAAAGAGCTTTTATTAGCCTTAATGGGTATTGAAACAAATTATGGAAAATACTTAGGAAAAATGGATATACTATCTTCCTTAGCAACATTAAGTTATGACAAAAGAAGAAGTGAATTTTTTACTCAAGAATTATTAATACTTTTAAGATTAATAGATAAACAAATTGTTAATTATAAAACCCTTCGAGGCTCGTGGGCAGGTGCATTTGGTAATTTTCAATTTATGCCTAGCACAATAAAAAATTATGCAATAGATTTTGATAAAAATGATAAAATTAATCTAAAATCCATTGATGACTCTTTTGCCTCTGCAGCTAACTATTTAAATAAAATGGGCTGGAAAAAAGATGCACCATGTTTTAAAAAAATTAAATTAAATAAGGATATACCTATAAAATATTTAATTTACTCAGCAAGAGGATTGGAAATTAAAAAAAAATACAAACATTTAAAAAAATATATAATAAATTCTAATAATTTAAATGTTGATGATAACGAATTAGTTACAATTATTACACCAGATAAGGAAATTGTTGATAATCCGAATATACACGATCCTGCATATTTAGTTTTCTCCAATTACGAGCTAATATTAAAATGGAATAGATCACTCAGATTTGCTCTTGCTGTGTGTACATTAAAAAACAAATTTAAAAATGAACTTTAAAATATTTATTTTATTAATAATTTTTTTAAATTCTTGTACACAGAATAATTTTGAAAAGTCAATTAAAGCAAATACTATTACATTTTTTTCAATAGAGGGATTTACTTTAATTTATAATGATAAAGACTATAGTGAAAAAAAAATATCAAAAAAACTAGATAATAGATCACTTTTAATCTTTCAAAAAAATTTAAAAAAAAAAACAAACGTTAAAATTATTAATATGTTAAACGGAAAATCACTAATCGCTAAAGTTTCAGATGACTCTAAATATCCAAAATTTTATAATTCTGTTATTTCAAAAAGAATCGCTAAAACCCTAGATATCGATATCGAAGAACCCTATATCAAGATAGTTGAAATTAACGAAAACTCTTCCTTTATTGCTAATGTAGCAAAAACTTACGATGATGAAAAAGAAGTTGCAAATAAAGCACCGGTAGAAGAAATTGAAATTAAAAATATAAGCAAAATTAAAAATGAGGTAAATGAAAAGGCCAAAAAAATAAAAAGCTTTAGCTATATAATTAAAATAGCAGATTTTTATTATAAAAAAACCGCTTATTCGATGCAAAATAGATTATCAAATGAATTTAATATAAATACTTCAAAAATTAATATGATTTCTAAAACAAAATACAGATTGTTTATGGGTCCTTATAGTAATATAGATGATTTAAGGACTTCATACTATAAAATTGAACAACTAGACTTTGAGACAATTGAATTGATTAAACAATGAAAAAATTAATATTACTATTTTTAACATTTAATTTTTTTTCAATGAATATTTCGTATGCGCAATTTGATATAAAGGCTAAAACTGCAATACTTCAAGATTTTTTATCGGGAAAAATATTATACGAAAAAGAACCTGATATGGAAATATATCCAGCGTCTATGACAAAAATTATGACATCTATAATTGCTTTCGAGTTAATTAGTAAAGGAGATTTAAGTCTGGATGATGAGTTTGTTGTATCAGAAAATGCATGGAGATTATCGACATCAGGTTACTCTTCTATGTTTATTATGGTTAACGATTTTGTATCTGTTGAGGATTTATTAAAAGGAATAATTGTTGCTTCAGGAAATGATGCATGTATTGCTTTGGCTGAGGGTATAGCTGGAACTGAAGAAGAATTTGCTATATTAATGACTGCTAAAGCTGTGGAACTTGGAATGATTAATACAAACTTTACGAATTCATCCGGCATCAATGATCCAAATAATTATTCAACAGTTAGAGATATTTTAATTATGTCAAATTATTTAATTAAAACATACCCTGAACTGTATGAATACTTCAAAGAAAAGGAATTTACTTGGGATAGAACTGGCGGAGATCCAATTACACAAGGAAATAGAAATCCTTTGCTATATAAGAACATAGGCGCAGATGGCATTAAAACCGGGTACCTTGCTGTCGAGAAATATTCATTAGCATCCTCAATAAAAAGAAATAATAGAAGATTGATATCAGTAGGAAGTGGATTTGAAACAAAAAATTCAAGATCTAAAGAGTCTAGAAAATTACTCACTTATGGTTTAACTAATTTTGATACTATTGAAATTGCCACAAAAAACAAAGAAATCACCCAAATTGAAGTTTGGCAAGGAAAAGAAAATAAAACTCCAGCTTTTGTTAACAAAAATATTTATAAAACAATACCTAAAGCAAGAAAAAAATATTTAAAAATAATTGCAGAATATGATGGACCAGTAAAAGCACCAATTGAAAAAAATCAATTCTTAGGAATTTTAAAAATATTTTATAAAGATGAGTTAATAGATGAGGTTAAATTATATTCACTAAATTCAGTCGATAGATTAAACATATTTTCAAGAATTTGGAAATCAATTAATTTTTTAGTATGGGGCGATGTTTAAAACGAAAATCATTGCTTTTGAAGGTATTGATTGCTCTGGTAAATCTACGTTAATAAAACATATAGAAAGATTATTTATAAATAAAAAAGTACCATATATAAAATTAAGAGAGCCTGGTGGATCAAGAAATTCAGAGAAAATCAGAAAACTTTTAATGGATAAAAAGTCAAATTTTAACAAAAAAACAGATTTATTATTATATCTTGCGTCAAGATCTGAAAATATTCAAAAACTATTACAAAAAAACACAAAAAAGAAAATAATTTTGTTAGATAGATTTATTGACTCTACCATTGCTTATCAACATTATGCTATGGGTATTGATATAAGAGTTATTAAATATTTAAATAAATTTGTTATAGATAAAGTTAAACCAGATTTCACTTTTCTAAACATAGTTAACAAAAAAAATCTTGCAGAAAGACTAAAAAAAAGAGTTAAATTTAATAGATACGATATGTTTAATTTTAAATTTTATAATAAGGCTCAAAAAGGTTTTTTATCATTAGCAAAAAATAAGAATAAATATATGATTATTAACTCAAATTATGATCTTAATACAAATATAAACCAAGTTAAAAATAAACTTGTTAGCCTAAATTTATTTTAATGATTACGTCAAACTCAAATAATCTTATTGGACATAAAGATTTATTTAGTGAATTATTTAATTTACACGATAAAAATTTATTGCCTTCAAAACTCTTATTCACAGGATCTAAAGGAATAGGTAAAAATTTACTATCACTTCATTTAATAAATTATATTTTTTCGATTGATGAAGACTTCAAATATGACAAAGTAAAAAGAAAAATTAATGATAATAATAAATCTAATAAATTAGTGATAAATAACTCACATCCTAATTTAATCAATATTGAATTGAAGAAAGATAAAAAATTTATTGATGTTAATCAAATTCGTGAAATCAATGGTTTTATTAACAAATCATCGTTTAATAATCAAAAAAAAATAATATTGATAGATGGTGTAGAGAATCTTAATATCAATGCAGTAAATGCATTATTAAAGAATCTCGAAGATTCCGATGAAAATAAAATTTTTATATTAATAAATAATAATATAATAAAAATTCCTAAAACTTTAAAATCTAGATGTATTGTATTCAAATTTCATCTAACAAATAAAGAAGTTAAGGATATTGTTTACAATCATTTTGGGATTGATTATTTAAATGAAGACTTAAAAAATTTTCAACATTACTCATTCACACCGGGTTTTTATATTGGATTAATTGATTTTTTAAATGAACAAAATTTTGATATACAAACTATCGAAGTTAGTGAGGTATTCACTCATATTTTTGAAAAGAAACTATATAAAACTAACTTATTTATAAAAAATAATATTAAATGTTTATTTCAATTATTTTTTTTAAAAAATTTAAATATAAATAACTATAACTATTTTAACTTGTATAAATATTTTCTAGAGAAATTAAATAATGTAATTAATTATAATCTTGATTTAGATACTTTTCTGATTGATTTTAAAGAAAAAATGTTAAATGGAAAATAGTTTTTACATAACAACACCTATATATTATCCATCTGCTAAACCACATATGGGTCATGCATACTCAAGTATAGTTGCTGATTTTTTTGCAAGATTTAAAAGAATACAAGGATATAAAGTATATTTTTTAACAGGTACAGATGAACATGGACTAAAAATACAAAGAGCTGCTGAAAAAAAAGGCATGCAACCAAAAGATTTTTGTGACCAAATTAGCAAAACATTTTATGATTTATCAAGTGATTTAAATTTAAGCAATGATGACTTTATAAGGACAACTGAACAAAGACATAAAAAAGCTGTTGAACATTTATGGAATATTCTTGAAAAAAAAAATGAAATCTATTTATCAAAATATAAAGGATGGTATTCTGTATCAGATGAGGCTTTTTATTCAGAAGATGAAATTGAGAAAGCTGATGGCAAAGCTGTATCTAAAGTTTCTAAATCAACTGTAGAGTGGGTCGAGGAAGAATCATATTTTTTTAAATTATCCAAATGGCAAAATTCATTATTAAAATTTTTTGATGATAATCCAAATTTTATTTTGCCTGAAACTAGAAAAAATGAAGTTGTGAGTTTCGTAAAAAGTGGACTGAAAGATCTATCAGTAAGTAGAAAATCATTTTCATGGGGAATTAAAGTTCCTTCTAATAATGAACATATAATTTATGTTTGGCTTGATGCACTTACAAATTATCTAAGTGCTTTGAATTTTCCTGATGATAAGGATAAAAAATACATAGATTTTTGGCCAGCTTCTGTTCATCTTATAGGTAAGGACATTTTGAGATTTCATGCTGTTTACTGGCCTGCTTTTTTATTGGCTGCGGGTATAAAACCACCAAAAAGAATATTTAGTCATGGATGGATACTATCTGGTGAAGAAAAAATGTCTAAATCAAAA
>CENX01008503.1_pt1 | contig 12953 bp, 9 predicted proteins | sample 361321 | NCBI WGS metagenome assembly CENX01 (sample SAMEA2619678, study PRJEB7988) | marine metagenome | isolation source: saline water (ENVO:00002010), including | reverse complement strand
ATTGATATAGCAACACCAATAGCAACTGCAAACATTAAATTCTTATATACTGTAACAAATAATACAATTATAAAAATAAATAAATCTGATTTTGGAATCTTTCTTAGTACTGGAATAATACGATAATCTAAAATATCAACACCCAACTTAAATAAAATAGCAGCTAAACAAGCATTAGGAATAGCAGAAACAAAATTTCCAAGACCAAATAATACTCCTAATAAAGTTAAACCTTTAACGATAGTTGATAATGGTGTTTTAGCACCAAATTCTATATTTCCAACAGTTTGGGTTGTTGCTGTTGCAGTTGAAATACCCCCAAAAAGTCCAGCGGCCATATTTGCCATCCCTTGACCAAAAGCTTCCCTATCACTATTATGTCTCAATCCCGTCAAATTATCTGCAACTTTACAACTAAGCAAACTATCAATTATCGCTAAACCCGCTAGTGCTAATGCAGGAACAATAAATTCACTTATTCTTGACAAATCAGGAAGATATATTGAAAAAATATTAGAATTACTTCCAAGATTCATCTTATCTCCAATATATGGAATATTTAAATTCATCAGATAAGCAATACCAGTTCCTAAGATTAAAGCAGCCAGAGGAGATGGAATATTTATTAAAGATTTAAATAGACTTTTAAATATATTCCATGAAAATAATATTAGTAAACATGGGACAGCAACATATAGAGCTTCAAAATTAATATTTTGGACTGTATACCTAAAATTTATAAAAACTTCATGAATATTTTTTTGAGATTCTAAACCTAAAAATGGATTGATTTGAGTTAATAAAATAATAATTCCAATACCACACATAAATCCAGCTACAACTGAATAGGGTATGTAATGAATAAATCTTGAAATTCTTAACATAGAAATGATTATCAAAATTAGTCCACTCAAAAAAATTATTGAAAATGCTGCAACTAGATCAGGCTGATTTGTAGTGCCAATAATAAACGCACCCATGAATGCTGCAATTTGAGATGCCATAGGCGCTGTAGGACCACTTACTCCAACTAAGCAACCACCAAATAGACCACCTATAATACCTCCGACAATAGCACTCCAAATTCCTGCTTCTGGTCCTAACTGAGAAATTTCACCAAATGCAAGAGCGAGAGGTAAGGCAATGATTGCAACCATAATACCAGATAAAACATCTCCTTTAATATTACTATTTAATAATACTATATTTTTCCATGGATTTATATTTTGTGCAGTATTATTTGCAAACTTAAAAATGGAATTTATTGGTGTTAAAAAAATATTACTAATTAATTTCATACTGTAATCTATAATTAAAGAAAAGAACTAAAAATTTAAACATAATTTTTGAGGCTAATTAGCAATAAAGAAAATGTATTGATGATAGACTCATATTCCATTTTTAACATTTTTCTTTTATAATAGATCGATTTTTTATGAAACTTATCATTAAATCCTTTACGTTTCAATTCTTGAAAGTCAATTTCAAATTTTGACCAGGAATCGTATGCAATATTGGCTTTTTTTTGTAGACGTTCAACTTTTTTTAAATATAAATTTTTAATTTTAGAGGGTGTCTGAGGTATAAAAAAATTCAGTTTATTTTTTATACTAATAAACTTTGCATTTAAAATTTTATGATCTGATACTTTTTGTATATTCTTAGTAAGCTTAAAAAAAGATAAAAATTTAATCATCCATTTACTTGGATCAAAATCATACCATCTTATGCCATTACGATAATCCCATTGAAATTTATGATGAAAGTTATGGAATCCTTCACCAAATGTTAAATATGCAACCCACCATGAGTCTCTAGCTGAAGTATTAAAATCAAAAGGACGTTTTCCAACAAAATGACAAAGAGAATTAATAAAAAAAGTAAGATGATGAACTAAAGTTAGTCTTAGAAATCCTCCCCAAAGCAAACCTCCAATTGGACGTGCAAAATAAAAGCCAATTAATAATGGAAGAATAAATGAAAGTCCAATAGCTATTGGCCAATAATATTTATACTGAAATTTTAAAATAGAATTATTTTTTAAATCAGTAACACCTCTTATGATTTCAGGCTTGTCTTCTATAATCCATCCAATATGAGCATGAAAAAAACCTTCTTTAATACTATAGGGATCATCTTTAGTATCTAACTTTTTATGATGTTGTCTATGATCAGAACACCATTTAATAACATTATTTTGAAGTGCTGCAGAACCACATAACATTGCTAAAAATTGAATAACTGGATGAGCTTTGAAGCTTTTGTGTGCAAACAACCTATGATAACCAAATGTAATTCCCATACCTGATAAAAACCAACCAATAATCATTAATACAGGTTCTTGCCAAATCATACCATATAAATAAACATAGATTAATGTTCCTATAATCCCAACAATTGGAACAAGAGATAATGAAACTATCATAAACCAGTTATATTTCTTCATAATTACTCTAAAATTATATTTATTAATTGAACAACATCAAGTATGTTTATCATACTATCTTGGTTTATATCTGTACCTTCGCTTTGACTTAAACCTAAAACCACATTTACTAATAAAACTACATCTAACACATCAATGGAACTATCATTATTAATATCACCAATTAGATCAGATTGTATGCTACTTACTTTAAGAAATCCAAATTGACCACTATCAATTGCTATTATTGCACCACCATCATTAGTTATATCAATATCCTCACCTGCCCAATCATATGCAAAATTAAATAAATCTAAAGAAGAAAATGTTGTTTCTGATTCAATAGCTCCATTATTACTAAACTTAATTAAATACGCATTCCATGTATCAGAACAATCATTACCATTGCATTCAGAATAATTATACTCATCACCCGTACCTGCTATAGTGACACATCCACCATCATTTGTCGATTTTATACCCCATGCCTCATCATGAATAAATTGGGGATTAAAACCCCTTGGATTACCAACTTTTTGTTCCCAAATTAAATTTCCATCATTATTTAATTTCATAGTATAAGTATCCCAATTTTGAGTTCCTGATAGTGTATGACCCGCAAGAAATATGTTTCCATCATTACTTACATCCATACCAAAACAATGGTCATAATTATTACCACCATATGACTGATGCCAAACCACCTGACCATCTAAAGTCATTTTAATGACTTTAAAATCTAAAGCCTCTTCAGTTAAACCAGAAATAATTAATTCATTATTAATATAATTTATCCTGTAAGCTTGAGAAATATACTCATTTAAATTCATACTACTTATTTCGTTACCATTTAAATCAAGGAACATAATAAATCCTTGACCTTCAGTATAAAATGTATTGTTAGAATCCTGTGCATAAATATAACCAACAGCAACAATTCCATCTGGTGTTACTGCAGCATGTTCAAATGCATCTGTACCACCATTATTAAATGTTTGAGTAAATATAGTTGCACCTGATTGTTTATTTAATTTAATTAATGCACTATTTCTATTTAAAGATCCAGAAACAAGATATCCGTCTTCTAATTCGATTGCACTATTACCTAAATTATGTCCTCCCACACTAATTTCTCTAGACCATACAATCATACCATTTGAATTAGTTTTAACTATAAAAATCTTGGAATTTGGTAAAAAATTACTCTCTCCAATCTGTAGGAATCCTCCATCATCACATGTCAAGATATAATGTCCATGAGATTCTTCACTAGAACCATTATATTGTTCAAACCATTCGATATTAGGATTTGCAATGACAATTGCAGGAAAACAAAGTATAAGTAGTATTTTTTTCATATTTTTAATTTATACCTTATCATTAAAATATAATCTGTAAAATAACTTTCTTATAATAATTGGAAACATTAAAACAGGGAATAATAAGTAACCAATATATTTATTTGAATGATTAAAATAAACTTTATCCTGAATAAGAGTATTTTTATTCATTTTTTTAACTATGTGCTTGTGTTCCCAGCATGTAATACCAAGTGGTAATTCTATTCCTTTGTCTATAAAGAATAATTGATCCTTGTCTGACTTATACTCTTTATGTTCAACTTTAAAATTTTTCCAACCTAATAACCATAATTTAAAATGTGCTTTTTCACCATTAGTAATACCAGACCAATGAATTATTTTGACAGGTTGAAAACGTGTAAGAAATTTTACTATTTCAATATTGTGAAATGATTCTTTTACTTTATTGAAATCATAATTTTTAATTATAACATTTTGATTATACCTCATTATTAAAGTTCCCAATAACTGTTTTACATCCCTTAACTTTCATTCCTTTTTTAACTTTAATATCAAAATTTTTAGGTACAATTATTTCTACTCTTGAACCAAATTTGATAAAGCCTAATTTATCTCCTTGATTAACATTTAAATCTACATTCATATGGTTCACTATGCGTCTGGCAACAAAACCTGCTATCTGCTTTATTTTAAAAGTATTTTTTTTATAATCTTGAAACAATATTGAAGTTTGCTCATTTTTATCAGATGCTTTGTTTCTAAATGCACCAAAAAACTTACCGGGGTTATATATAGTATTAATCACTTTGGCACTTAAGGGAGTCCATTGCCTATGCACATTTAAAACAGATAAAAATATTGCTATTTTAGTTGATTTGCCAATATGAATATCATTGTAATCTTCTATCAAAATGATTCTTCCATCTGCAGGAGATAAAAAGCTAGAGCCACTATTAGAAGTACTTCTAATTGGATCTCTAAAAAAATAACATATCATTAATAATAAATAAAAAATATATATACTTAATAATTCAAGCCATGAATAATTACTAAAAATTGAGAATATATACGTTAAAAACCAAATAGCTAGAGCATAGATTATTATACGATACCCTTCGGGAGCAATATTTATAAAGCTTTTCACATAAATAATTTATATAATCTTCTATTCTAAATGAATAAAAATATGGCAATTATTAATTAAATTTTTATAAATTTGATTATATATTTTTTTTAATCTAAAAGAGGAAGAAATAACATGACTAAAAAAATTGCTATACTTTTTTCTATAATCTTAATGACTGGCTGTTCAAATAATAATTTAATTTTAGAAAATGATAAGTATCATAATGAATCAGCTGAATGTCCTGTCACTGGTAAAAAATCAGTAAGTACGAAAAAATCAAAATTTATGACTAATAGAGATTGGTGGCCAAATCAGCTTGATTTAACTCCACTAAGACAACATAATGAAAAATCAAATCCTATGAATTTAGGATACAACTATAAAGAATCTTTTAGTAAATTAGATTATAATTCCCTTAAAAATGATCTAGAAAATCTAATGGTTGATTCTCAAGATTGGTGGCCTGCTGATTATGGCAACTATGGTGGATTAATGATAAGAATGGCTTGGCATAGTGCCGGGACATATAGAACAGGTGATGGAAGAGGTGGAACTAGAGAAGGACAACAAAGGTTTGCCCCTCAAAATAGTTTTCCTGATAATGCAAATCTTGATAAAGCAAGGAGACTACTATGGCCTATTAAGAAAAAATATGGAAATCAAATTTCATGGGCAGACTTAATGATTTTAGCAGGAAATGTTGCTTTTGAATCTATGGGATTTGAAACTCTTGGTTTTGCTGGTGGAAGAACAGATGTTTGGGAACCTGCAAGCCATATATACTGGGGCCCTGAAAGAGAATGGTTAGCTGATGAAAGATATAAGGGAGAAAGAGAGTTAGAAATGCCTCTAGCAGCAGTTCAAATGGGACTAATTTATGTAAATCCAGAGGGTCCTAATGGAAATCCAGATCCACTAGCAGCAGCAAAAGATATAAGAGAAACTTTTGGGAGAATGGGTATGAATGATGAAGAAACTGTTGCCTTAATTGCAGGAGGTCATACTTTAGGTAAAACACATGGTGCAAGTTCGGCTTCACATGTTGGCCCTGAACCTGAATCTGCTCCAATTGAAGAACAAGGATTTGGTTGGAAAAGTAATTATAAAAGTGGTAAAGGTCAAGATGCTATAACATCAGGCCTTGAAGTTATTTGGACACCAACTCCTACAAAATGGAATCATTCCTATTTATCAATATTATTTAATAATGAATGGGAATTGACTAAAAGTCCTGCGGGTGCAAATCAATGGGTGTCAACTACTGCTGGAGAAGTATTCCCAGATGCATTTGATTCAAAAAAGAAGCACAAACCTACAATGCTTACTACAGATTTATCTTTAAGGTATGATCCTGAATATGAAAAAATTTCAAGAAGATTTATTGATAATCCAGATGAATTTGATAAGGCATTTGCAAAAGCCTGGTTTAAATTAACCCATAGAGACTTAGGACCTAAAACAAACTATGTAGGCCCAGAGATTCCAAATGAAGATTTTTTATGGCAAGATCCAATTCCTACTTTAAATCATGAATTAATTAATAATAGTGATATATCTAAATTAAAAAAAATCATACTTGAATCAAAAATAGATGATAGCGACTATATATCAGCTGCATGGGCTTCAGCAAGTGTATTTAGATCTAGTGATAATAGAGGTGGTGCAAATGGTGCTAGGATAAGATTAGAGCCTCAAATTAATTGGGAAGTTAATAATCCAAATATTCTTAAAAAAGTTATAACCCAGCTTGAATTAATTAAAAATAATTTCGATAAGAAAGTTTCGATTGCAGATCTAATTGTGCTTGCAGGTTCAGCTGCAATTGAAAATTCTGCATTAAAGAATGGAGTAAAAATTACTGTTCCATTTAAGCCAGGTAGAATGGATGCAACACAAGAACAAACCGATATTAGTTCATTTGGAGTATTGGAACCATATGCTGATGGTTTTAGAAACTATGCTAAAAAAAGTAGTTTCTTCTCAGATGAAGAACTATTAATTGATAAAGCCCAGCTTTTAAATCTTTCTGTTCCAGAAATGACTGTATTGTTAGGAGGAATGAGAACACTAAATACTAATTATGATAAATCTAACACAGGCATTTTAACCAATAATCCTGGAACATTGTCAAATGATTTCTTTACTAATCTTTTAGATATGTCTACAGTTTGGGAAAAATCAAGCTCAGATGATAATAAATTCATTGGAAAAAATCGAAAAACTGGTTCGTATAAATGGACAGCTTCAAGAGTTGATTTAGTTTTTGGATCAAACTCTGAACTTCGTGCTATTTCAGAAGTGTATGCTAGCGATGATTCAAAAAATAAATTTGTTGAAGATTTTGTTAGTGCGTGGACAAAAGTTATGGAACTTGATAGATTTGATTTAAATAATAAAACTTTTTAGTCAATTTGATACTAAGAGCCTCAAATATGCGAGGCTTTTAGTATCTAGTCTTTTTTATAAAATATTATATAAAAAAGTAATCCACCAAATTACTAGAGCAAGCATTCCTATTTCAAAGATATAAGCTCTATGTATAATATTATGATAACCTAATCTTATATAGCAATGAATGTATCTTGAAATAACAAAAATCCAAGAAAATATAAGGTCTACTAAATCTACTTTATCAAAAATTAAAGCCATCAAAATTAATAAATAGAAAAATATAGGTAATTCAAATTGATTTTTTAGTGTTTGCCTTGAAATAGTAATATAACTTGGAACATCACTTTTGTAATCTTTTAAATAACTAAATTTTACTATACCATTCTTAATTGCTTTCCTATTAACCAAATAGTTTTGAACGTATAAAAATAATGTCAACAAAATCATTGAAATAAAAGGATACAATATTAAGGTTTTACTCATATTATTTATTCTCCAATGCAGTAAAATCTAGCAATACTTTTCCAAAATTTTTTCTATTTTGTATATGTCTATGTGCTTTTGGAGAATCTTCAAATGAAAACTTACTATCAATAATTGGATGTAGATCATTTTCATTAACTAACTTAATTAAATTATTAATAGACCTTTTAACTTTCCACTCGTGACCATTGAATCTACCTAGGTGGTAACCCATTACTGCTTTATTATTAGCCATTAAATCCATTGGCTTATATTTTGGCATTGAATACATTTCTTTCATAGCAACAAGAGGTTTTAATTTATCACCTTTGACAAGGTTTTGATCTCCATAAATAATTAATTTACCCATCTTTGCTAAAACTCTATAGCTTACTTTCCAATTTTCTGCACCAATAGGGTCAATAATAAGATCGACACCTTTGCCATTTGTAAAACTCATAATTTCTTTTTCAATATCAGCTTTATTGTAGTCAATACATTTATCAACACCCATTTTTATTAATTCCTCATGTTTCCAAGCTGAAGAAGTCCCAATTACTTTAATATTTTTTGTTTTAGCTAATTGGATTGCAGCTGTTCCTACACCACCTCCTGCTCCATGAATTAGAAAAGTATCTCGTTCTTGAAGATTACCTAGATCAAACATCATCATATAAGCCGTTATATAAGTGACAGGAAATGCTGCGGCTTCTTCAAGCGTAAAATTATTCGGTAATGGAATAATAGATTCTTTATTTATACATGCCTGAGAACTGTAACTACCACTAAGAGTTAGTCCCATAACTCTGTCGCCAATATTAAATCCTTTAACATCTTTACCCATTTTGTCTATTACACCACTTACTTCACCACCTAAAATTGAACCTGGTTTTGGACCACCCGGATATAATTTCATTCGGGCCATTATTTCAGCAAAATTAATTCCTGTATAATATACTTTTATTCTTACTTGATCATTTAAAGGTTTAAGATCTTCTAATTCTCTGACTTCAAGTACTTCAGGTGCTCCATATTTTGTAAGTATTACACTCTTCATTTTTCTCCTATTCTTAACCAGTAGTTTGCATCGCTGATGCCATTGCATTTATAGTAGATGTTAATATCTCATCATTAACATTTTTTTTATCTTTTCTAACTCTATACAAAAATTCTATTTGAATAATATTTATTAAATCTGTAGTTGGATTCCTGAATTTTATAGAATTTTCTATTACTAAATTTCTATCTAGTAATCTTGTGCTTCCTGTTAATTTTAAAAAACTTTCTTTAATTAAAAAAAATTCTTTTTCAATCATTTCATGTATATTTTTGAATTTATGAATCTCAGCATATTTTTTTGAAACAGGAATACGAGCTCTTGCCATTTCAAATGTTATATTATCAAAGATAGACCTTAAAAAACTTGACTCTTCATAAATGTTTTTTAAATTTTTAAAATTATCACCTTTCATATTTTCATTTAAAATTTTTCCTATACCATACCAACCAGATATATTATATCTAGTTTGAACCCATGAAGCAACCCATGGAATTGCCCTAATTTCATTAATACCTAAATTATCTAACGAAATTTCAGATCTACTAGGAGGTCTAGAAGAAATATTTAATTTACTTAAAAAATCTATTGGTGTAGATTTTAGAAAAAATCTCCAATAATCAATATTGATAATATTTTCTTTATATTGTTTGTATGCAGAGTCTGCTAAGAATTTTAAATCAGTAATATTTCTATCTTTTTTATTTTTTTTAATCGTATTTTTAATCAACGCACTTAGAATTTGCTCAATATGTCTTTTTGAAATTTTTTCATCTCCATATCTATAAGAAATTATCTCTCCCTGCTCAGTCATTCTTAACTTTTCTTTAAGATTCAAGTTTCTAATAGCTTGATTTGACTTACCTCCTCCTCTGCTTATAGAACCACCTCTACCATGGAAAATACTATATTTAATTTTATGATTATTTAAAATCTCATTTATTTCACCAATACATTTACTAAGGTAATAGTTAGCAGAGAAAATTCCTCCATCTTTATTACTATCAGAATATCCAAGCATTAATTCTTGAAAATTATCTCCAGTTTTCAAATAAGTTCTATAAATTGAGTTATCTAATAAATTATTAACTAAAGTTTTAACATTATTTAAATCATCAATAGTCTCATACAGTGGTGTTATCGGTAAATACAAATTTTCTTTAACTTCCATGTTAAGCTTAACTAGATTGAAAATTAGAAATACTTCCAAAATATCACTTGTTTGATGTGTCATACTTACTATGTAAGACTTTATTGAATTTGGCTGATAAATTAAATTTTTAATAATAACTTCAAAAGTTTCATATAATTCCAATGAGGAATTACTTAGCTTATTTTTATCTATTGCAACTACTTTGCTTGCAAAAATATTTTCAATGATATCTTGTTTTTCTAACTCTGTTTTTTCTTTATATCCATTAAATAAAATCTCATTTATAAACTCCGAATGAATATCCGAATGTTGTCTAATATCCATTTGGAATAAATGAAATTTAAAAGTTTCAACCAAAATTAGTAATCTTTCTAAATCACTATTATCATATAAATTGAAAGTAAAATTATTTTCTAAATGTTTTTTTAATATAATTAAATCATATTTAAAATCTTCATAACTATATTTAATATTTAATTTATTATTCTGAATTAAAAATAAATTATCTTCTAATCTTGTTTTGATAATTAATAATTGTAATCTGATTTGCTGACTTTTGTGATTATCTATAATAGTTTTATCAATTTTTATTTTAGCTAAAGATTGTTTAATTTTATTTTCAAAGATTTGATCTTCGACATTTTCTAAACTTAATTGAAAATATATATCATTAATTAAATCAATATATTTTTTTAATATCTCAATTCTTTGAAATTTTAAAGTCCATTTTGTTATACTACTTGTAATATTTGGGTTACCATCTCTGTCGCCTCCAACCCAAGTACAAAAATTTATATTTCTGTTAAATTGATATGACTTTTTATAATAATTTTTAAATGAATATTTAAAATCCTTATATATTTCAGGAACAGATTTCCAAACTGAATCAAGCATTATAAAAATTGAATTTTTTACCTCATCTTTTGGTGAAACACTAGAAGTAATAATATCAGGAGTATTAAAAAATATAAATATTTTATTTTTAATATCTTTCTTTAATATTTTTTTCTTTTCTTTATTATAATTATTAAATAAGTACTCATCAATTTTTCTTAAAATTTTCTTTTGTTGTACTAATAATGATATTTTTCTAAACTCTGTAGGATGATAAGTCAATGTAGGTTCAAAAACTATTTCTTTTAGAATTTTTAGAGATTCCTCATATGAAACTTTATTATCATATAAAAATTTAACTGCGTCATTAATTGAATCTTTTAAAGGTTTTTCAATATTAGACTCTATAGACTTTAGATTATTTCTAAAATTAATTTCCTGAATTTCACATTGATTTAGTAAATGAAAATAACTTGATAAAAACTTTAAAGCTTGTTTGATTTCTTCATTATTATATTTTCCAAAGTATATATCAAAATCTCTAATTTCCATATCATTCTTAATATGATCTGAAAATATTTTATTTAATGAACTTATAATCTTATAATATAAATCTTTATCTGTTTCTAATAGTATCTCATCAAATAAGTCTAAAATTATATCAATTCTCAATATCATCGATTCAGATAAATTCGATTCTAATGCAAAACTTTTTATTATATTTTTAATACTTTTCATTTAGTTATAAAATCATATTTTATTTTTTTAAAGTTAGTTTTATATTAAAAAAGAAATCCAGATCCTAAATAAAAGTTTGGTAGAACTCCAGATGTATCTTCAAACTCTAATAACATTATTGATAAGCCAAATTTTAAATTAAATATTTTTTCTAAATTTTGATATCTTGATCCTAGAGTTATAAAAGGAACAGGGAAACTTCCATCTGTGTTAATATCTATTCCGTCTAGATCTATTGGGATATCACCTTCATAATTCATTGACCAAAGTGCAAAACCACCTCCTAAATCTAACTTTATTTTATTTCCACGTAAATAATTAACTCCAATTAAAATTGGAGAAATTCTAAGTTTTGCATCTCCAACGTAAGATGATTTTTCATATGAAACGGGCAATCCAAAACCAGCTCTAATTAGTAAACGATTATTTATTGACTTTTCATAATTAATAGAACCTAAAACTGTAGGACCAAACAATTCCAGATAGATATTATTTGATTTAGTTTGAATAAACGAAATAAAAGTAAATAAAAATAATATTAAATATTTAAATCTCATATCTTAATCTACATAATAAAAAAGCCTCTATAAAGAGGCTTTCTTATCAAAATACGAGGTAGCATCAGGATTGCGGTTCCTAATGCTTATGAGGAAGATTAACCAAAAATTATATTCACAAGCTGAACGATATCTAGCACATTAACTATACTATCTGAATTAAGATCACTATTTTGTTCATATTCGGTTGAAAGGACTAAGCTTATCATTTGAACTACATCTAAAACATTAACAATTCCATCGTAATTGATATCTCCATTTAAAATATTTACTTGTTTATAAATCCATGCTTTATTGGTTGATATAAATCCATTTGGATCAAAACCACCAAAGTAAATAGCATTTTCATTATTAAACGGTGATTCAACATAGCACCTAGTTGAAACTAATGGAGTATCATTAAATGTAATAGCTTCGTTTATTTCTTCTAATACATATTCACCATTATTATTTCTAATAGCAAAAAGAGCACCACTATAGTAACCATTCCAAGATGGATAATCACTTCCTTGAATTGTTGATTCAAAACCAACTATATGATAATATTGATTATCTTCATAATTAAATACTTTAAAAAACTCATTATATGCACCCAACAAATAATTTACAGTTACACCTGGCAAATAATCCTCAACAAGCAGAGAAATTTTAGTCTCATAAACTCTATTAAATTCATTGTTTGGATTAGGGTCTAAACGAAAAATCAATCCCTTAGATTGACTATCAGGACACCACATTAAAATTAAAGAATCATAATCTTGATTATTAATTACTGTTAAACCTCTAATTCCTCCTACAGCAGAATTGATGTTTGAACTTAAATCACTAAAGTCGTGAGCTACAGAATAGCTAGGATTAATTCCATCATTTCTTACATAAATTTTGTTT
>CENX01067270.1_pt1 | contig 12957 bp, 7 predicted proteins | sample 361321 | NCBI WGS metagenome assembly CENX01 (sample SAMEA2619678, study PRJEB7988) | marine metagenome | isolation source: saline water (ENVO:00002010), including | reverse complement strand
GACGGTGTGCTCGAAGAATTTATTCAGAGGGCAAAGAATATGAAGGGGTTCGAATGCTCTGTTCGCAGTGCGGAGAAAGGCAGGGCTCTTGGACTTGGTGTCCTTGGGTGGCACAGCCTGTTGCAAAAGAGCGGAATATCTTTCGAAGGTTTATTAGCACAATTCAAAACGCGAGAAATATTTTCAAAAATAAAAATTGAAACTGAACGTGCTTCAAGAGCTCTTGCAGAAACATATGGTGAGCCTTTGTGGTGTGTGGGTACTGGTATGCGTAATACTCACTTAAGAGCAATAGCACCTACTGTATCTAATAGTAAGTTAGCAGGTAATACGTCAGCTGGTATTGAACCATGGGCTGCAAATGTATTTACAGAACAATCAGCTAAGGGAACATTTATAAGAAAAAATAATGAACTTAAAAAAGCACTTAGGAAAATTGGTATTGACTATAAAGAAACTTGGGACAAAATTTTGGAAGATGGTGGATCCGTTCAAGGACTTAAAGAACTCGATGGATGGTTTTACGATGAAAGAGGACGATTAAACCAAGAAGAAGGAGAACCAATAAAAAATGTATTTAAAACTTTTAAAGAAATAAATCAACTTGAACTTGTAAGGCAAGCCGGTATACGGCAGGATTACATAGATCAATCTGTTTCACTTAACCTGGCATTTCCATCCGAGGCAACCCCCAGATGGATTAATCAGGTGCATGTTGAAGCATGGAAGCGCGGAATCAAAACTCTTTATTATATGAGAACTGAATCCGTGCTGAGGGGAGATATAGCCGCAGCAGCTATGGATCCCAACTGTTTAAGCTGCGATGGTTAATTTAAATTCAATATTATGGCAAAAAGATTTACTTTTTCAGATGCTAAAGCAAAGATTAAAGAGTTAGAAGAACAACTAAAAAAGAAAGCAGGTGATGCTATTCTTGATACTTCTGATAATGTTTTCTCTGCTAAAGAACTTAAAAAAATTAAGTTTTTAGAAGCATGGTCAATATTAGGGCCTATAGTAGGTATACTAATAGGATTAATATTTTAAATTTAAAGGGGCTTAGCGGCCCCTTTTTTTATTATATAACTTTATCATTGCAGACTGAGGTGTAGAGTCTTCTGTTGCAATACCTTTATTAAAACTAGAAGTTAAATCAATATTAGTTTTTGAAGCATCAAATTCTGGAAGTATATTAAACTCTTTTTGTGCAAAATTTGTTGTGCCTAAAAAAGTATTCATTAAGCTATTATCATTAGAACTAGTGTTTAGCTTTTCTTTGTTTTGTTCTACATTTTCATTAGTTTGGGCTGTTTCAGCTACATTTTCTTTTGAACCACCTTTTTGTCCAAAATTATCACCCTCTTTATAATCTCCTTCATAGTCTTTACCGGGTTGTTTAGCTTGTTCTCCTCTTGCTAATTGAGATGCAAAGTTTCTAAGAAATTGGTTTCTTCTACCTCTTCTATCTCTAATTAATTGCTTTTCAGCTTCAACATTAGCCTTATATTGATCAGAACCCATTGGTGCACCAGTTTTAAAAGCTCTTCTTCTTGCTCTTCTATCTATTCTTCTTTCTAGCCTTCTACCAGCTTTTGTTTCTCCAACAACTTTAGATTTAGGAGTAGTTCCTTGCTTTTTTTCTGAAGCTTTTGATTTAAGAGCATCTGCTGCTTTTTTAGTAGATTCTTTAAGTTCTTCTTTAGCTGATTTTTTTTCTTTTTTATCTTTTTGTGTAAAAGCATTAACGCTCGTTACTTTTCCTCTGTTAATTTTAGGGGCTGTACCTCCTCCGCTACTAGATGTAGGCTTACTATCTTTTTTACCTGTTATTAAACTTACTGCATCCGATAGTTTTTTTCTATTTTCTGGATTAGAAAAATATTTAAGTTGTGATTCAACTGTAGTTCCTGCTGGATTTTTTGCAGAATTTTTAGCTAAATCAGCTGCCTTTTTAGCCGCTGCTTTTTCAGCTGCTGCTTTTTTAGCCGCCGCAGCTTTCTCTCTCCTTTTTTTCCCTATTCTATTACCTTGGCCTCCCCCAATAGGCACCCTTGATAATCTTTTATTTCTAGCTTTTCTTCTTTCACTAGCACTAACTCTTGCCATAATTATTTATTTTAAAAATTAACTTACTTTTCTTTCTGCTTTATTAGCAACCGCTTCCCATGGTAATTTAGAATGCCCTTCAGGAAATTTTTTGCCGTTATAAACTATTTTGTTATCGTTTGTTCGTTTGTATTTACTGCTATTCCAATAAACAAAATTATCATCATAATTTAATTTACCAGCTTTCATATCGCGCATGTGTTGCTTTTCATGAGCAATAACTTTTTTTTCTTTTGCTTTAGGTAAACCAGATTTTATTTCAATAGTGCCATCATTATTTGCTCTACCTAAAACACCATTTGGTAAACCTTTATTAAGAGAAGATCTAGTTGTTTTTGATCTTGTTGTTTTTCTTGAATTAGTTCTTTTTTTATTTGATCTTATTTTAGATTGCTTTTCAAAATATCTTCTTAACCCGTTGTCAATCTTTTTTTGCTTTCTTTCTTCTTGAATAATACCAACATCCCATTTACTGTACCCTAACATTAAAGATATACGTTGCCACATTTCAGTATCACTGTCAACAGATGCTCTTAAATTTTCTAATTTACGTAAAGCTCTATCAAGAGGTATATTAGCTGTTGCAGATAATACTTCTGCTGCTGCCATATATGCAGGATTATCTATTGATAATGGGCCTTCTTCCCGCATCTTTTCAAGATTTTGCTTATAAGTAAATGCTCTACCTGCTGATTGTAATTTTCTTAATTTAGAATTTATAGGTGGTGACAATGTAGTTATTTGATTAGCAACTTTTTCATAATTAGGTCTACCACTTTCATATTGTCTTATTGCTTCTAAAACCATATTTTTAGCGGTAGCCACTGCTGCGCCTGCAACACCGGATCCTCTAAGTAAGGTGTCCGCTATACCATTACCAATACGACCAATTTTTTCTTTTTCTTTGTCGTCATCAGTATCAGAAAATAACATTGCAAACATTGCACTTTGTAAAGCTGTAAAAATTATGTTTTGAACAGCACCATAATACATTAATTTAGATAAATTTGTTTTCCAATCGCCACGCTGATTAATCAAATCTAAAGCAGCTTTTTTAGTCAATCTAGTATATTGCATAGGTGTATTAGCAAAAGCTAATATAACGCGCCCTAAAGGGCTTGCTTGCTGCATAGATACTCTATCAGGCCTTGATGATTGTTGTGATTCTTCAGTAATTTCTTTAAAATCTAAAAATGCTTTTTCTTTAGCAGCTTTTTCATTAAGTCCCTGCTTTAAATATGTTTTAATTCTATTTCTATAAAACGAAGCACCACCAAATGATATTGCAAAACTATCTGCCATTTGTGTGGGTAAAAATCCTTTTTTAAGTAAAGCAGAAAGGCCAGCTCTAAATTTATTTTTAGATGTTTCAGCTGTTCGTGCAATTTCATCCGCATTTACATCTGTTTTTAATCCTGATCTTCTTGATTTTAAAAAGTCTGAATTAAATATTTCTGAAAAGTCAGACCAAAATTGTTTTTGATTTGCTGCAGTTTTAGCAACATTTATAGGGTTGTTGTCTGTCCAGTTTAAATAGTTTACAGATGAAATAGTCTGTAACATAGCAGAACGCATGTTAAAAAACATTATAGTACCTACAGAATCATTAACCCAGTTTAAATATTGATTAGTTAATTTATTACCACCAGAGGGTCTATTCCTTCCGGTTTTCATTCTATAAAGCATGTCTTGTAATGCATCAGAATAGTTTTCACCATAAATAGCTTTTAGCTTATTCATGTTATCTTTGCTATACACAATGTCAACATTATTTTGCCATTCTTTAAGATACTTTGCTCTTGAAACAGTATTAGTATAGTTAACTAAATCAGTTGTTATAGTACCCGCAAGCCAATCAGTACCAGTAGGTTCTGGATAGCCATCAGGTGTTAATGATTGTATTAAATTTGTAAACTCTTTTAATTCAGGCTTACTTTTAACATACCTGTTTATAGCAGCAACTTCTTTTTTATTAAGACCTATATCATTAAAATCAACTCCTTGCTTTGCCCATAAATGTATTCTAATAGCATTTTCATTAGTAAAATCGTTTATAGCTTCCTTGTTTAATTTATCAGGAGTATTTTTAATTTGGGCTTTTAGTTCTTCCCATGATTTTAATGCCAATTGTTTATCAGATTCAAAATCGCGTATGCCCCTAGCGTATGGGTCTATAATATTTTTTTTATACCATTCTAAATTTTTATCGCCAATTTTACCTTTACCAAGGGTAGGATATATAAGACCCATATAATCTTCTGCTGAATAAGGCACGAAGAATTTAAACGGATTTTTCTTTTTACCCAGTATATTTGCTCTTGCCTCAGAAAATCTTTCTCTTGTTGGTACGCCCTTAACTTCCTCTAATATTCTATTAAAATCTGTACTTAAACTTTTAGATCCTTTAACCTTAGGCCCCTTTAAAGCTGTTAATGGAATATTGTTATCACTCGGATTAACCTCTGTACCAGGCAATAATAAATGATCTGCAGGACTTTCAACATTTTTTAAAACCTCATCCATTGCAGATTCAGAAATATATGTTTGATTTCCTAAATCTTTTTTTTCATCAAATCTTTTACCATCTGCCTTAGAAACAATACCTCTGCCCATACCTTTCCAAAGATCATTTAAATCTCCTTCAATTTCTTTTACGGTATAATTAGAATCATTAGCAGCTCTATCAATAATTGATTGAACAAATCTAGTAGTGCGTAAAGATTTAGAATAATGCTCATCATGAGCTCCATCTTTTAATAAACCAGCTTTTGTAAATGAAATAAAGGGTATATATTTTCTTATAAAATGTCCTTGATAAGAAGATTGTAGACCAATTAAATGGTTTACACCATCTGCTAAACTAGGATTTTCTTTAACTATTTCAGCTAATTTTTTAATTGTTGAAAATAAAACATCTTTTTTAGCCGCATTTTCTTCTTGTATTATTTTGTGAAGAGATTTATCCGTTTCTAATTGTTTTATAACTTTAAGAGATAATCTACTTGTGCTAAGGACACTTCTACCCGCATATTGATTAGCTTTTTTAAATTTATCTGTTCTTTTAATTTCATTATATTTATCTCTACTTAAGCTTAAAGCTTCTCGGGCTGCATTTACATTTGGATAAATCATAGCTCCCCGACCAACACCAAAAAAATCTTTATCTTTACCTGTTCCAGTCAATGCATATATTAATGAAGCTTTTTCAAAATCAGTTAATTTTTCTTTTAAAGTAGGTATTATTTCTTTTTTAATTCGTTCTTTTACTTCATTATTAGCTTTACCTCCTTGAACTTTATTACCTTCTGCGTTTCTTATAAATTTATCATAGACTATATTTACTCTATCTGAATATTCAGATTGTTGTTGGCCTTGTGATTTAGAAGCCAATATAATTCCAGTTTGTTTTTTAAATTGTTTTGCTTCAATAGGATTATTTTTAACATATTCTGCTCTGGCTTGATTAGCTATTTCTATTCCAACTGCTTTTGCTAGTTTTCTTTTTCTATCAGAACGTGTAGATTTTTTTTCACCCTCAGCAAGATAATAATCTATAAACTCTTGTTTTGTAGGAGCTTTAGTATTCCAATTTAATGATGTACCAACACCTTTTTGAAAGTCAATATTTTTTATAGCAGCTTCTCGTAATGTTTCAAAATTTTTATTAAGATAGTCTGTAAACGATTTAGAGGTATTTGTATTCCTTCCAAATTCTTTTTGTATATCTTTATATAACCTACCATCTAAAATGTCATTAAAAGCTTTATTTCTAATTGCTAATCTTTTTGTGGCAGTTAAAGATTCTGTACCTTTTAATTTATTTATAGTATTTAATATTGCTTTATCAACAGCATTTTTTGCTTTATCAACTGTTTCAGCTGCAATATTTAATTTTTTAACTATAGCTTTTGTTTCTTTTATTTCTGGAGTTATTTCATCAACAGCTTTGTCTACAGCCGGCGCATCTAAAGTTTGCGCACCTGTTGTTTTTTGACGACCAATTCTTACGTCCGCTATTCTTTTAGCTCTTTGATTTGCAATATCTTTTAGCCAACCACCTAAAGATTTATCTTTTTTGGGATCGTATTCTTTAGCAATCTCTACAATACTATTTACACCACCAATTTCTTTAGGATCACCAAAAGCAATATCCATTGCAAAATCACCTTTAGTATATCCTTGTTCTTTAAATTCAGGATATGTTCTGTAAATTTTTTCAGCTATAGAATTAGCTAGGGGTTCATAGGCATATGCAATTTGAGCAGCAAGCTCTTGTGGCATTTTACCTTTTTCAACAGTTTTAACTTGCTCATTTATTTGGTCTATAGTTAAAGCTTTTGTTACAGATTTTTTCATCTGTACTGCTTTTTTTGTAGATACTTTGTTTTTAACAAGTTTGCCTTCAAATCCTTCTGTAGCACCTTCTATTATAGATTGCCTAATACCACCTTTGGCTATATCAGCATTATAATCTTTTATAAAATTATATACATCTCTACCTGTATTAAATTTCTTTTTAACACCAGCAAATTCTAATATTTTTCTTATACCATCACCAAATTTAGTAAAAACATTATCATTATATTTAATATCCCCAGTTGCAACAGCATCTGCAAATAAAGCTAATACTTCTTCACCTTGCACTGCTTCTGGATCGCTTTGATATAAGGCTAACCTTCTAGCAAAATTTGAATCTGCAACTTCTGCTATATTAATTTTAGCTATCTCACTTCCTAAAGCTTTCCCTAAATCAATTGCGGTACCAGGATTATCTTTCAATGTTTTAAATAAAACACCATGTAATAATTCGTGAGCAGCAACATTAACAGCTTTATTGTTTTGTGCTACTTCTTTATTTATTATTATTTCTTGTGTTCCGTCTTCGTATTGTATTATAGAACCATCGTTAGATTGAGCTATTTCTTTAGATTTTTTAGTTTTTCTTTTATCTTTAGATAATAAATACTCTTCAACTTCTTTAGTTGTTTCAAATTCTTTAAAATCAATACCTAATCTTGTAGCTTCTTTTTTAGAAGTTTCTAATGTTTTTTCAAATTTTTCAGTTAATGCTGTTTCTAATATATTTTCATTTTCTAAAACTAAATCATTAACTCTTTTTTGTGCCGCGTCTTGACCACTTGATGTAGTTTCTTTTTCTAAAGATTTTTTAGCTATTTCTATTTCAGCAGCATTTTCAGCATATTCAGATAATGCATCTCCTTCTAAAGCAGATAACCCTAAAGAAATATTTTTTTTAGTTTTTATTATGTTATCTGTTTCACTTTCAATTTCGCCCATTAACAAACCTTTTTGATATTCATCAGTTGTATTTTCAAGGTCTTTAGTTAATCTAGATATATTATCTGTGGCTCTTTTTATTTCTTCTTTTTGTACTTCAGGTGCAAGTATTTCTTCAGCTCTATTTCTTACAGCTGTTTGGTTACCTAATTGCCCAACAGTGCTTATGGTACCGCCCATAAAACCACCAATAATTCCAGCATCAATAATATTATTCATATTATTACTTACTGTTTTTACTAAGGTGTCATCAGCTCTTCCTTCAATAGCTCCTCCTAATTTACCGGTACCTAATAAACCGTAAGCATCGTTTATTGTTTGAGTTAATTCTGTTGCGGCTTCTGAACCAGCTTCACCTAAATAACCTAATCCAACTTTTTTAGCAATGTTTCCAGCACTTTGATTTAAAAACTCTTTAGCTGCTTTAGCACCCATTTGACCGTTTATAAAGCCTGCTTTTTTAAGTATACCTCTTGTAACAAGTTCAAAACCAGCTTCTGTAGCACCGCTTACAACAGCATTAGTTGCTAAGTTTAATGTTGTTGCTTTTGGATTTTTTTCTAATTCTTCATCAAATTTATTACCAGCAACGCTAGCACCAAACAAAGCAATACCACCATAACCTGTTAAAGCTGCTAATACAGAAGGTATTGATTCTAAAGCACCACCTACAGTTAATTCTGCTGCTTCTGCAAAATCACCATCTTTTAAAGCTTCTGTAACACTTTGATTTTCAAGCTCATCGTCCCTTACATATTGAGTGAGCCAGTCAGACGCTGCTTCAAAATTATCTGTTGACAATGCACCCAACCCAGGTATTCCCGCTTCAACCCTATCATATAATGCTTGTCTTTCTTCAGCCGTCATATCCGGATCAAAAATATTAGCCGCACTAACTATCATAGCATCTTTAGCACTAGATAATCCTTTAGCAGCATCTACAAAGCCTCTTGCTGTTCTAGCCGCTAATGATTGTAATATATTAGGTTCATCTTCAGCTTCTTGTAAATCCGAAGAACCAACTACCTGCTGCGAATCCCCAACGTTTGATCGAGTTATTCTTCCTGCTGCAGGTGCAGTCGTCTCCGCAACAGGTTCCATCTTTTCCACACTTTCATCTTCTACTAATTGAGCGTTTGGAAATTGCTGTAAAAATCCCTGAACAGCTTCATCAGGTAAATTATATTTTTGGTTATCAACTATATATATTGGCATAATTACATTTTATATTGATCGAATGTTCTTGCTTCATCAAAACCAGCAAATCCTGCTGTTTCTGAAGTATATCTACTAGGTATCATTTGCCCTTTTTTAGGGCCTGATTGGTATCTTCTACCGGTAGCGTAGTTGCCTACGCGCATACCATTTGCTTGTCTAATAGCCTCTTGTATTTCTTGAGGATTAGCATTAAATGGAACAAATACAGGCATACCTGCAGGATTTATAGGGTTTTGTATTTGTATACCAGTAGGTTCTCCTCGTTCTGTAATTACTTGTTGTAATTTACCTTTATCATCCGGCATAATACCAATTGAATCATCACTAAAAACAAGTTTTTGTGTAGTTAGACCAATTCGGTTTAGGTCCATAGAAAATCTATCAATTAAACCAAGCGCGTCATTCATATTTTTTCCTTCAGGTTTAATTTCAGTATTCCAAATAGCAGCTGTACTTGTATCACCAAATACTCTATTGGTTTCTTCTTGCTGTCTTGCAAGCTGTAACTCATTAGCTTTTTCTTCTCTATGCTGATATTTTTGGTCTTCAGCTCTATGCCAGTACTCTTGAACAGCCTTTTGGTTTACACCATATTTTGATTCAGCTCTTTCAAGCCACTTTGCTTTTAAATACTCGTAACCGTCATGTTCATCAGGATTACCTGAATTATTAGCAGGATCAAATCTAGCATCTGCAAGCTCTCTTGTATCACCAAAATGATCTACTAAAATAGCTGCAGCTTTTCTATCTTTATTACCAGGAGTTTTAGCTAGTAAAGTTTCTAATTCCATTAAAGCTAAGTCCTGAGCAGATTTACCTTTTGTTCCATCAGAACCTACAGGCGGTTGATCAAAAGATAATATATTACCCTGAGCTGTTCTGTTTACTTTAACAGCAGACGATAACATAGCATCAATATCGTCTTTTTTCTGTAATTTTTTAGCTAAATTTTCAAATTGTGATGTAGCTATAGTATAAGGATCACCATTAGCATTTACACCTTGCCATACTTGTTGGCCGTCAACTCTACCAAAAGAACCGCCTCCGCCACCGCCGACCATATGTTCTATGTTCGCTAAAAGATCTGCGGAGTTATATGCGGATAAAGTGTTGTTAGCCGTACCGTTTTCATATGCTTCAGCAATTACATTAAAACTATTTTTTAAACCAGCCATTTGCGTTACTTCGCCTTTTAACTTACCCATGCCTTCAGCATAAGCATTATAATCACCAGTTCTTTTTAATTCATTTCTTAAATATCCAGCATAGTCAGCAATTTGTCTGCTGCCATTTTGTAATACATTATTAAAGTCTTGTGAAGAAGTATCACCCATGATACGGAGATCATCCATATCCTTGGCCATTTCTTTACCAATTCTATAATTGTAAATATTTTCTTTAAGTTCAAGCTCTTTTCTTTTTCTTGCTTCTTGTCTTTTTAATCTACCTTCTGCAAAAGCCGAATCAATACTATTACCAACCATTTGTTGGGCAGCAGCACTGCCTGGAGCATATTTAAATGCATCTTTATACTTTGCATATTCTCCGGTTCCTGATCTACTATAATCTATTTGTGCCATTAATTAAATATTTTTAAATTCAACATCTATTTTATTATAATCTACCATGTCGAACCCATTACTTTTTATTACAGCATAACTAGGTATTTCATCTGACATAACACCTTGGAATGTACCATTACCAAAAGAATTATCTTTATATTTAAAACTATATATTTTAAATCCTAAAGGCGATAAACCTATAAGTTTTATATCTTTTTTTAGTTTTCTATCACTTATTGCTCCTGCTGCTTTTCCTAATCCACTACCTGCGGCTTTTGCTCCAAAAGCTCCACCACTGAGTGCCATTGCCCCAGCATCAAGTATTCCACCTATACCACCTATAAGATCTGATTTAGCTTGTGCTCTTGCTTGATCAGCAGCTTGTTTTCTAGCAAGTGCTCTATCTGTTTTATTTTGAAGCTTTTGGTATTCAAAATTTTGTTGCTGCAGTTTAAAGTCTCTGTTCATCTTATCAATATCAAAAGCTCTATCCGCTTGCTGATTACTTACATTAGCTTGATTCATTAAGGCTTGATTTTGAGCACCCATATTAGCCATTGCAAATTGGTTTTGAGCATCCATATTTCTTGTAGCAAACTGATTTTGTGTGCCAACATTAAATTGATTCATTTGATTAGCAGCACCAAATTCTGTTAAAGCAAACTGGTTATTAGCTTGTGCACCAAATCTAGCAGCTTGATTTTGAGCATCTGCAGTAAATTGGCTAGCTTGATTCTGAGCACCAACATTAAATTGTTGTTGTCCTAAATCAAATTGTGAAGCTAAATTACCTTGTGCAAGTTGAGATCTTTGCAATTCAGATTCCCCTTGAGCTCTTAACATTTCGTTTTGCTTAACTTGTTTATCTATATCTGCTCTAATCCCTGATTTTGATCTAGCGGCAGCGGCAGCTAATGCTGTAGCACCACCTGCGCCAGTGCCTGCTTGAGCAGCAATGTCTTGTGAAGCAGCTAATGCTTGATCAGCATCAGAAGCAGCCATATCAGAAGCGGCAGTTGACACTTGCAAGTTACGCATTGTATTTGTAAGGCCTGTATCAGCACCTCTCATAAGGCCAGCAACATTCGTTTGAGCAGCATCATATCCTTGTGCATCATATCCTTGTGCTTGTCCTAGATCTGCAAGTTCAGCTTGTGCCGCTTCTCCTAGTTGTCCTGCTTCAGCTTGTGCTGATTCATATGCAGAATATTCAGGACCTTGCATACCTTCGTACACATTAGTAAATTTAAACCGGTCCATTTTACCTTGCTCTGTATCAAGAGCTCGATTAGCTGAACGTTGCTCTCGTCTTCTTTTTCTGCCCCCAAATAAAGAGCTAACACCTTTTACTATACTTCCCATTAGTATCTCATTATTAATTCATAAGACGGAGTTTCATCTACATAATACTCGGCCTTTTTATATTTATCTAATAATACACCAGGTTTTGCCCATGCAAAAGAATATTTATATCCTAATTCCTCAGCAAAATCTGTTGTAAAGTCTACTAAGAGTTGCAATGCATCACTTCTGTCTGTGTCTTTATACGTTTTATCGCTAACCACTACAGCTGGAATTGCAGTCTTACTATTTGTCATCCATAGCCACATAGCTGCAATAGGATCATTTCCTTTGCATACCATAAAGCCACCTAAACCTTCTCTTTTTTTTTCTTCATCGCCTATTTGAAAAGCGCCTGGAAGAAAATCACGTGGTATAGCTTCTTGTTTATAAGCTTCCCACCATGAGGGCAAAAAATCCCAATCAGATTCTTGTAATTTTCGTACTTGTAATTTCATATAATTTAATTTGATGAATTAACTGCTTCTGAATTAATTGCATATAATTCTTTTTGTGTTTGAGCATTAACGCCTGTAACTTTTAACCTTACCTTCATAAAAACACCTTTTACACCTGATATTAACTTTGTAGCATTAGCTGAAATTGCACCAGCATTTGCTGTATAAGTTGTTTGTTGTGAAACTATAGGTGTAAAATACTTACCTTCTTTTTCTTGAAACGGAAACGTTATTATTGTACTCATTATGCACTTTGTGTTATGTTTATTGTGTGTGAACTTACGCCTGTAACTCTTGTATTATATTTTTCAATTACAACAGTACCAGTTCTTGAGCTTCCCGTTGTATTTGCAGCAACATTAATTGTAAAAGGATAATTACCACCATATATGTTAATATCATCAGGATCAATTATAACAACACCTGAAGTTGTAGGTGTTATAGCAGTGCCTTGTGTTGTAGCCGCTGCTAAATATATCCAATTTTGATTAGGTGTTGCTTTTATAGCTATATTAGCTTTTTCACTAGCTACATCGCCTATAATTAAATTAGCATTTGTTGCTGTATTGTTAAATGTATGACTTCCTACAATAGTACCCATTGTTGCTGTTACTTCACCTGAACCTGTTATAGTAGCAGTAGCTGTTGTGTTTTCATATATTTTAGGTAATATAATTTGAGCTTGATAATAATCTTGAGTATATGCAGTTGTAAAACTTGTTATTTCAGTTACAGCTGTATTTTCTACATTATAAGAAACAGCAAAAGAACTTGGTAACATAACTTTTGTTGTGCCTGTAACATTCATTTTAATAGTAGCAGTACGCTGACTATCAGCAGCATATGGACTTATTGTATAAGCATTACCAACGGATGTTCCTGAAGGTGTAGTTAGTGTACCTGTTGAAGGTGTAGCCCAATTTAAAGTGTACAATGTAGTAGCACTTCCTGAAAAAGTCATATTTTCATTTGTA
>CENX01051488.1_pt1 | contig 13015 bp, 17 predicted proteins | sample 361321 | NCBI WGS metagenome assembly CENX01 (sample SAMEA2619678, study PRJEB7988) | marine metagenome | isolation source: saline water (ENVO:00002010), including | reverse complement strand
GGATATCCAGTATGTCTATAATATTTTTTATTTTGAAATTTGTTACCTGTAAATTTTATATGTTCAATATTTTTAACTATTACGAAATCTCCATTATCCATATGCGGAGTGTAAGTGGTTTTGTTCTTTCCTCTTAGTATTTTAGATATAACTGTAGCAATTCTACCAACAACTGCGTTTTTAGCATCTATTTCATACCAATTGTTAACCAGTTCGCTTTTTTTAACAAATTTAGTCATGGATGCCGGATTAATACTTATAAAATATACAATGTCAATTATTAGCTATTACAAAATTTCTTAAAAAAACAAGCAATATCATGCATTTATTCGACTTGCTATTAAACATAAAACCATAATACAATTAAAATTAACAAATTTAACTTGTCTAATAACGGAGGGAAAATGACAAAATCTAAGAACCCAGAAACAATAGCGCTTCATGGTGGTGACTATAGAAGCGATCCTGCAACTACAGCAGTTGCGGTGCCAATTTACAGAACAACTTCTTATCAATTTAACAATACTGAGCATGCTGCAAATTTGTTTGGACTGAAAGAATTTGGAAATATTTATACAAGGATTATGAATCCAACAAATGATGTTCTTGAAAAAAGGGTTGCAGCATTGGAAAACGGCTTAGCCTGTGTAACGGTCGGATCTGGTCAAGCTGCATCGACATTTGCAATAATGAATTGCTGTCAATCTGGCGATAACTTTATTAGCTCTACTGATTTATATGGTGGTACTGTAAACCTGTTCACTCATACTCTAAAAAAACTTGGTATTGAAGTGAGATATGCCGATCCAAGTGATCCAAAAAATTTTGAAAAACTTGTAGATGAGAAAACTAGATGTTTTTATGCTGAAACCTTGCCTAATCCTTATTTAAGAGTATTTCCAATAAAAGAGGTTTCTGATATTGGAAGAAAGCATAATATACCTTTAATAATGGACAACACAGCGTCTCCAGTGATTTGTAAACCATTAGATCATGGTGCTGCTGTAGTAGTACATTCTTTAACAAAGTTTATTGGAGGACATGGAACTGTAATAGGTGGTTGTTTGGTTGACGGTGGAAATTTTGACTGGACATCTGATCCAAAAAGACATCCAAACTTTAATGAACCAGATGCTAGTTACGGTGGAGCAAAATGGGGAGAGGTTGTACCACAACTAACCGGAGCGAATGTAGCGTTTGCTGTAAGAGCTCGTGTATGTTTATTAAGAGACTTAGGAGCTCCTTTAGCACCAGATAATGCATGGGGAATTATACAAGGTCTTGAAACTGTGCCTCTAAGAATGAAACAGCACTGCTCAAACGCGGAAACAGTTGTTAAATTTTTAAGTAAACATAAAAATGTTGATAGAGTAATTTATCCAACATTGCATGAAGGTGAAGTTGGAGCTAGAGCTAAAAAATACTTTAAAGGTGGTAATGGTGCATTAGTAGGTATAGAGGTTAAGGGTGGAGTTGAAGCTGGTAAAAAATTTATCGAAGCTCTGAAAATGTTTTATCATGTTGCAAATATTGGTGATGCAAGAAGTCTTGCTATACATCCAGCAACAACAACGCATAGTCAATTAACTTCGGAAGAATTGTTAGCAGCCGGTGTAACACCTGGATACGTAAGACTATCAATAGGTATTGAACATCCTGATGATATAGTTGCTGACTTAGATCAGGCTCTAAGTGCGTCAGGCAAGCCTGGATTAAAGGCTGTTAGTTAATTTTAGTATTTATATAAAACAAATAAATAGTAGAGCTGACTAAAAAAATTGAACTTATTTGGTGCATGGAAGCTAAAAATATCTGTGCACCATATAAGACAGTGAAAATTCCTAAAATAATTTGTATTAATAGAACTACTCCTAAAACTACAAGAGTTTTATAATATCTTTTAAAATTGTATTTATAACTAATAAATAACATTAATAGATATACTGCTAAAATTAAATAAGCAAAATTTCTATGCATAAATTGAACAAGAGATGGATCGCTAAAAGCAGATAATTTAAACAAATTTATCAAATTATTATCATTAGGAAAAAAAGTGGACCCCATAAGTGGCCAGGTATTATAAATTTTACCAGCATCCATTCCTGAAACAAATGCTCCTAAAATTATTTGAGTAAAAACACAAATTACAAAAAAAGTTGGGATATAAGGAATTTTATAATTTGATAATTCAATATTTGTTAAATTAAGATAGCACCATAAAACCAAAGATAAAATTATGAAGGCAACTAATAAATGAATTGATAATCGAAAATGACTAACATCTACTCTATCAATTAATCCACTTGAAACCATGTACCAACCGATAAAACCTTGAAAACAGATTAAAAGAAAAATTATATAATAAAAAGACAAATTTTTTAACTTTTCTTTAAAACTAAAATAAATCAAAGGGATTAGAAAGAGTAAACCAATTAATCTACCAAGAAACCTATGTCCCCACTCCCACCAAAAAATAATCTTAAAATCATTCAGAGTCATTTCGTAATTTTGCAATTTAAATTCTGGAATTTTTTTATACAAATCAAAATAAAAATTCCATTTTTGATCTGTTAATGGTGGAAGAAAACCAGAAAAAAGTTCCCATTCAGTAATTGATAGACCAGAGTCTGTAAGACGTGTAAGACCTCCGACTATAATCATTATAGATAGGATTATGAATATTGTTAACAACCACAATGATATTTGCTTTTTAGTATGGGAGTTATATATATACATAGTATGATAAATATATTAAATTTATTTAAAACCAATTGATTTAATGTCGCCAATTAATTTAAAAAATTTAAATATATTAAGGAAGAAACTAGATACAATAGACAACTCTTTAATTAGAATAATTAAAAAAAGAACCGAAATTGTTAAAAAAGTTCTAAAATTAAAAAAATATAAAAATCAAATAGTAGATAGAAAAAGAATTAGACTAATTTTAGGTAAAATTGAATCTAAATCAATTAAAAATAATATAGATCCAAAAATAACAAAGAGGATTTGGAAAAATATGATATGGGCTTATATTGATTATGAAAAAAGAAATTTTAAAAAAAAATAATTACTTACTGTGTGGTGGCAATTTCTTTTCAATAAATACTTCATGCTTTCGTGTTGCTGGATTATATTTTTTTGCTTTTAACTTTACTTTTGCCTTTTCTCCACCAGCTGGCTTTTTTACATAGTAAAAAAAAGGACTATCTGGTTTAGCTTCTGGAACTAACCTAACTTTTACATGTGTTTTCTTTGCCATATTAAATATTTTTTAATTTTTTAAGTTTTTTTGAGATATTTGATAATTTTTTTTTAATTTCATCACGTCCATTTATAAAGTTATTGTTTTTTTCGTCAAGATCTAAAGTTTTATCAAACTTTAACTGTTTTTTAACACCATTTATAGTCATACCTTTATCCTTAAGTAAAGTTTTGATTTTTCTTAACAAATTAATAGTATCTTCATCATAATACCTTCTTGATCTATCAAATTTTTTTGGTTTTATTTGAGGAAAATTTTTTTCCCAGAATCTTATCGTATATGTACTTGGTTTTCCTGATTTTTCATTAACTAAATTTAACAATTTTGCAACTTCACCTATTGATTTGTATGCTTTAATCGACTTCATTTATATATGTTTTAAAGTCTTTTGACGCTTTAAAAGTTATTACATTTCTACTAGAAATTTTTTTAATTTCTTTAGTTTTAGGGTTTCTACCTAATCTCTCATTCTTTTTCTTTAATTTAAAGGTTCCAAAGTTACTAATCTTAATTTTGTGATGTAAAATTAAATTTTTAACAATTAAATCAAAAAAATCTTCAATTATCAGTTCAGATAAATTTTTTGAAAATCCTACCTGTAAATAAATTTTATTAACTAAGTCTTTTTTAGTTAAATTAGTTCTCATTTATGAATATTTTCTTTTATTTTATTAATTAATCTATTTTTAACTATTTTTTCGCAAAGATCTAATGAATTTGAAAAACCTAAATAATCAGTTGCTCCATGGCTTTTTACAACCGGGCTAGTAAGACCAATTAATATTGCACCATTGTATTTTCTTGGATCAAGTTTTTGTTTAAATTTTTTTAAGCTTCTCATGTTTAATAATGCCAAAAATTTACTAATTATATTCGATGATAAAGATTTTTTTAGTTCTTCTGTAATAAAATTTGCAGTGCCTTCAGCAGTTTTTAAAGCTATGTTACCAGTAAAACCGTCTGTAACAATTACATTTACATCTCCATTCATTATATTGTTACCTTCTATATATCCAGAAAAGTCAAATAAGTTTTGCTCGTAATGTTTAATTTTCTGATAAGAATTTTTTACCACTTCATTACCTTTCGTTTCTTCTGATCCAATATTTAATAAAGCAACTTTAGTATCTTCATTTGGAAAAAGAGATTTATGTAAAGATGCACCCATAATACTAAAATCTAGCATGTCTTTTTCATCACACTGGATATTTGCACCTAAATCTAAGACAACATTTAACCCTTTTTTATTTGGCCATAAACCCGATAAAGCGGGTTTGTTTATACTGTCAATCATTTTTAGATTTAATTTAGCAATAACAAATAGAGCACCAGTATTGCCTGCTGATACGACTATATCAGATTCTAAATTTTTAACACTTTCTATGGCTCTAAACATACTGGTCTCTTTTTTCTTTGCTGCTGCAAGGGGTGAGTCGCTGTCTTTGACTATGTCTGTAGTATTAATAATTTTATAAAACTTGTCAGAAACTTTATTTTTTAATAAATTTCTGACTTTATTTTCATCTCCAAATATATGATAGAAAACATTATTTTTTTCTTTGAAATGATCAATAATACCATCAATTGTTTTTTTAGGGGAGCCATCTCCACCCATTGCATCAACTGCAATTCTAATATTTTGAGACATTTAATATATATTATTCTTTAGGATCTAAAACTTGTCTACCTTTGTACATGCCTGTTTTTAAATCTAAATGATGAGACAATCTATATTCACCTGAATTTTTATCTTCAATAATATTTTTTGAAGAAAACTTTATATGAGATCTTCTTTTTCCAGCCCTAGAAGGTGATGTTTTACGTTTTGGTACAGCCATAATTAAAATTTTTCATCTATTACACTTTTTGAGAAAGAATTTAAAGTACTATTTGATAAAAATTTTACATAATTATCAATATAATTAACAATTTCTTTAGTATTATCTTCAATATCAATTATTTTTTGAATTATTTCGATTTTATTGACGTTGTTTTCAAGATTCCAATTTTTAGTTTTATCAACGATAAAATAAAAATAATTAATATACTCTTTCATTTTTTTATTAACTGTCACATCTCCATGACCTACCTCTCTTATTGATGTTTCGATTTGTCGAAAACTGTAGTCAAAAAAACTTTGAAGAAACACTTTTTCATCTTTCGATTTAAAACGGGCAAAAAAGAACGACAGATGAAGAAGATAAATCACTAATCTATCATTAAAAGTATCTGAATCTGTGAAGTATTTATAGAGTTTTTTATTTCTAGTTAAATTTATTAAATTATTGTAGATATTAGATTTATTTAATTCCATGAGAAAAATATTAATACTCTTTGTTGTAATTTTATCAAGTTGCAAAATTAACAATGTTGTTGAGCATCATGGGGTTAATTATTTAGAGAAAAAACATAAAAAATTAATAGTTAAAGTATCAAATATAAATGATATTAGAGATACTCTAGGACCTCCATCTACAGAAAGCTTATTCGAAAATAATCTTTTGATTTATATTGAAAGAAAAACTACTAGGTCTTCTTTCAAAACATTAGGTAAAAAAAAAATTATAATAAACAATATACTCTTATTAGAAACGGACGAAAGAGGTCTTCTAGTTAGTAAAAAATTTATTAACAAAGATGATATGAATGAATTAAAAATCACCAAACAAACAACATCAAGTGTATATAAAAAAGATGCATTTATATATGACTTTATTAGAACGCTAAGACGTAAAATAGAGGACCCATTAGGTCAATCAGAATCTAAAAGAAGAAAAAATAGATAAAATTACTCTTAAAATATTTAACCAGCAATTACAGCTAACAATAATAATGCAACAATATTAGTAATTTTTATCATTGGATTTACTGCTGGCCCTGCTGTATCTTTATAAGGATCACCGACCGTATCTCCAGTTACAGCAGCTTTGTGAGCATCAGATCCTTTTCCACCAAAATTACCATCTTCAATATATTTTTTAGCATTGTCCCAAGCTCCGCCACCAGCTGTCATAGAAATTGCGACAAACAAACCGGTTATAATAACCCCTAATAGCATCGCACCAACTGATGATAAAGCAGCAACCTGTCCACCAATTGGAAGTATAAACAAATAAAGAACAATTGGTGATAATACCGGTAATAAAGATGGTATGACCATCTCTTTTATTGCTGCTTTTGTTAATAAATCTACAAGCTTACCATAATCAGGTTTAGACTTTCTTTTCATAATTCCAGGTATTTTTTTAAACTGTCGTCTTACTTCAATAACTACTGCACCTCCTGCTCTTCCTACAGCTTGCATACCCATAGAACCAAATAAATAAGGTAACATACCACCAACTAGCAAACCAACTACTACAAATGGATTTGATAAATCAAAAGTAACAATTATACCTTCTAAATTTGATCCAGCAACTTTAGAAAAATGTTTAATATCCTCTGTATATGCAGCAAACAAAACTAAAGCACCTAATCCTGCAGATCCAATTGCGTAACCTTTTGTAACAGCTTTTGTTGTGTTACCAACTGCATCTAAAGCATCGGTGGTTTTTCTAACATTTTTAGGCAAATTTGACATTTCTGCAATTCCACCAGCATTATCAGTTACAGGACCATATGCATCAAGTGCAACAACCATTCCTGCTAACGCTAGCATAGTAGTGACAGCTATTGCAATACCAAACAAACCAGCAATGTAATTTGTAAGCAAAATCCCAGCAACAATAATTAACGCTGGTATAGCTGTTGCTTCCATTGATACAGCCAAACCTTGAATAACATTTGTACCATGTCCTGTTGTTGAAGAAGAAGCAACGCTTTTTACAGGTCTATAATTTGTTCCTGTATAATATTCGGTTACCCAAATTATTAATCCTGTTATTACTAAACCTATTACACCACAAATATACAAACTCATGCCTGTAAATGTTTTGTTTGAAACACTATACTTATTATCTAATCCCAAAACATAATCAGTAAGAGGATAAAGAATAATCAAGGAGGTTACTGCTGTTACTACAAAACCCTTGTACAAAGCAGCCATAATATTTTTTGATTTACCTAACTTTACAAAAAAAGTACCGATTATAGATGTCAGTATACACGCACCTCCGATTGAGAGTGGATAAATCATCATATTTAAATCTTGATAGAAAAAAATTGAAGAAAGAACCATTGTAGCAACTATAGTAACAGCATACGTTTCGAATAAATCAGCTGCCATACCGGCACAATCACCAACATTATCGCCAACATTATCTGCTATAACTGCAGGGTTTCTTGGATCATCTTCAGGAATACCAGCTTCGACTTTTCCAACTAAGTCAGCTCCAACATCGGCACCTTTTGTAAATATTCCTCCACCCAACCTAGCAAAGATTGATATTAGTGAAGCACCAAAACCTAAAGCTACTAAGGCATTAACAATTTCTCTCTCATCAATTCCAAATGATAATAATAGATAATAATAAACAGCTATAGATAACAAGGCCAATCCAGCAACCAACATGCCAGTTACTGCTCCAGATTTAAAAGCGATAGATAGTCCTTGAGATAATCCTTTTCTTGAAGCCTCAGCTGTCCTTACATTCGCTTGGACTGAAACAAGCATACCGACATAACCTGCAATACCAGATAATGTAGCTCCAATTAAATAACCTAAACCTACTAAAATACTAAATGCGTAACTTATTATAATCAACACAACAACTCCCACTATTGCTATAGTTTTGTATTGTCTATTTAAATAAGCTTTTGCACCAACTTGGATTGCAGATGCAATTTCTTGCATTTTTGAATTACCTGCACTGTTACTTAAGATATTTTTACCTGTAAAAAAACCATAAACTATTGATAGTAAACCTGATAAAATAATGAGTTGAAGTATATTTGAAACAGATGATTCCATAAATCCTTTAATTGTAGTTGTTATTAAATGTAAAGACCGGACATTACAAAAAAATTAATAAAAGGCAATATGAAACTTATTAAAAACTGTGATTATAACCTTTAAAATCACTTATATTTAATGATTTATTATCAATTTTAATAACATTTCTTTTTTTACCACTTAATATTTTCCCAATTATCGTGATTTTTTGATTAATTTTTGAAGCGATAGATTTTATTAGTTTACGGTTTTTTGGAGAAGCAGTAAACAAAATCTGATAATCATCTCCAAAATGAATATAATTTAATTTGTTCAATTTGTTTTTTTTTAAATATAGATTTAATTGGCTAGAAATAGGTACTTGATTTAAATATATTTCATAATTCAAATTCTGTTTATTAATAAGTTTTGTCATATCTGAAAACAAACCATCTGAAACATCCATAGAAGTATTGGCGAATTTATTGATATTTTTGAAGATTTTAAATGGTATTTCAGGAATATAATATTTACTTACAAAATATTTTTTTTGTTTCGGTGATAATCTGATTTTACCTTTAATTAACCTTAAACCTAAATAACTATCACCAATATTTCCAGTTATATAAATATCATCATTGAGTCTAGCTTTATTTCTTTCAATTATTTTATTTGAAAAACCCACAACTGTAACTGTAAAATTTACTTTATTTGAAAATGTTGTGTCACCACCAGATAATTTTATATTAAATCTATTTTGTTCTTGCATAAGTGAACTTGAGAGTTTTTTTAAATTTTTTTTTGTAAATTTTTTTTTATTACCACTACCAGAAATAAAATAATATTTAGGTTTTACTCCTTTGGAGATTAAATCTGAGATAGAAGATCTTATTACTTTCTTTGCTACCAGGTCCGGATGATTAAAATTTGGAAAATGAACACCTTCATTATAAGCATCAACAGAAATAACAAGCTTGTTACTTTTATCAAAAAAAACGTCATCATTTAGTTTTTTGGCGGGTATATTATTTAAGGATAATTTTCTAAAATATTTATTTATTAACTGATACTCATTCATTATAATTTCTAATTTTTTTGGCAGCTTTATCCAATAAAGCATTTAAGTATTTAGTCTGTGATTCATTTATAAAAAAATTTGAAGCTTTTAAATATTCATTTATTATGATGCGTGATGAAAGTTTAGGTTTGTATAAAAATTCAAATATAGCACTTTTAACTATTGTATAAAAAACTTTGTCGATATTTTTTAGATTAATATCTTCATTTAAATGATTTGTTATTTCAGTATTTATTATTTCTTCTCTCTCGATTGTTCCCATTACAACATCTTTTATGAATTTTTTAAATCTGTGCTTTGGAAATGAAATCTTTTCTTCTTTATTAAAATACTTTCCATAAAGTTTTTGTATTACAATAACCCTTGGGTTATTTTTTGGACTAAATTGTAAACTCATATTATTGAGAAAGAACAGATATTACTGCATTAACAGATTCTCTTCCCTTTTTTAAAGATCTAATTAAAGCCTGCTTTTTATTTAAACATGTTATGATTCCATTGCCAATGGGTTTTTTATTTTCAATTGATAATTTCATTATAGCATCTGTTGTCGATTGTGAGATAAAATCAAAATGAGGTGTTTCACCTTTAATTACACATCCAAGAGCAATAAACCCATCGTATTTTTTTATATTCCTTGAAATAACGACGGGTATTTCAAATACACCAGGAACTGTAATTAATGATCTTTCAACAGTTTTTTTTTTATAATTTTTTAGATACTCCACAGTGTTTAATAATAGATTAGATGATATTTTTGTATAGTAGTTTGACAAAACTATTAATATCTTTTTTTTTTTCATTTAATAATTTCTTGTTTTGCTATTTTAATTCCATAACCTTCTAGACCAACAACCTTTTTTCTTGATCTAGTAACTAATATCATATTTTTTATATGTAAAGCTTTTATTATTTGAGCTCCTATTCCATAATTTCTTATTAATTTATCTTTTCCTTTTTTATAATAGATTTTACTTTTATAATCCCTCAATGTTTGAGTTACGGATTTTAAATTTGTATCTCTTATAAAAATTAAAACACAGTTATTAAATTTTTCAAAATATTTTAGTGTATTATTAAATGAATTTGGTAACTTTTGATTTATTAAATAATTTTCAACAACATTTGAAGAAATTACTCGAACACGTGGTATTAAATTCTTTTTTAAATTCCCTTTTATTAAAGCAAAGTGTTCAGAACCATCTATTAAATTTTCAAAGACATGAATTTTGTATATTTTATTTTTTACTGCAATATGAGATCTTTTTTTTAATTTGATTAATTTCTCTCTTTTAAGTCTGTAGGAAATTAAATCTTCAATTTTTCCAATTTTTAAGTCATGATATTTAGCAAAAACATTTAATTGTTCCCCTTTAGCCATAGTTCCATCTTCGTTCATAATTTCACAAATAACAGCTGAGCTATTTTTTTTTGCAAGCTGTGATATATCAACAGATGCCTCTGTGTGACCTGCTCTAACTAGTACTCCTCCATCTCTTGCTATAATTGGAAAAACATGACCTGGTGAAACAATCTCATTTTTTTTAACATTTCTTTTTATTGCAACTCTAATAGTTTTAGCTCTATCTTTAGCTGATATACCAGTTGTTACACCTTTTCTTGACTCTATTGATACAGTAAACGCTGTTTGATTTCTTGATTGATTATTTGGTGACATATAATTCAAATCAAGTTTTTTAGCTTGCACTGAATTTATTGCTAAACATATAAGACCCCTCCCGTATTTAGCCATAAAATTTATTTTTTCTGATGTAACATCTGAACCACAGAAGACTAAATCACCTTCATTCTCACGATTTTCATCGTCCACTAAAATAAACATTTTTCCTTTTTTTGCAGAATTAATTATTGTTTCGATTTTTGAAAAGTTATTTTTTTTCATTTAAATATTTTTTTACATACTTTGATAAAATATCAATCTCGATATTTACAATATCATTTTTTTTAATCATCGATAAATTTGTTAGTTTTAAGGTGTGCGGGATTGCCCAAACACTAAAACCATTCTTAGTAATCTTTGCTATTGTAAGAGAAACACCATTAATTAGTATTGAAGCTTTTTCAATTAATTGATTTTTAAAAGATTTAGTTAAAACAAAATCAATAATAATTGACTTATTATTTTTTTTAACTTTAATTACCTTTCCAACAGTATCAACATGACCTTGGCACACATGACCTGATATATCTTGTCCATGACGTAGTGGTAATTCAAGATTAATTGTGTCGCCTAATTTTCTTCTATTAAAATTTGATCTTTTCAATGTTTCATTAGATAAATAAAATTCTGCAATCTTGCTTTTAAATGAAATAACTGTGAGACATACTCCATCGCAGCATACTGACATTCCAATTTTTTTTTTGGTTAATTTCAAGTTTGAATGAATAAAAATATTAAAACCTTTTTTAGTTTTTGATATTTTTTTTAACACTCCTTGATTGTAAATAATTCCATTAAACATATTAGTAATATTTTATAATTCGATCATTAGACACAAATGTATCCACCACTTTTTTTTTATAACTTTTATCCAATTTTTTTGTTATATTTAAAATACTTTCTCTTGATAACTCAGATTTTTTACTTCCTTTAAATAAATAAAATTCATTAATTAATCCTTTATTTATAAATTCTGCAGTCAGTAATTTGCCACACTCAACTAAAACAGTATTAATTTTTAACAAATAAATTTTTTTTAAAACACTTATTAAAAAATCATTATAATTAAAGTTTTCAACTATCTCATACAAACGACAACCTGTGTGTTTAAATTTATTTATTTTTTGTTTATTTTTTGATTTATGAAATATAATTAACTTATTTGGGTGATTTTTATTAAATATATTCATTTTTAGATTTGATTTTAAGTTTCTATCGATAATAATTACAATTGGTGAGAATTTTTTAAGGCCATTTAATCTACATGTTAGTCTTGGATTGTCTGAATTAATTGTTTTGTAAGATGTTATTATAGCTTGATTATAATATCTCAATAGATGAGATACTGATTGAGAATGGGAGTTTGTTAATTTTATATTATTGTAAAAAAACCTATAATTTTTTGTACAAGCAATTTTTCCAGTTACATATGGCATTTTATTAGTTTTGCAGTAAATATATTTTGAATAAATTCTATTAATATCAGAGCTCATTAGTCCAGAATATGTTTTGATTTTGTGTTGTTTAAATTTAAATTTAGCTTTGTTAGTGGTTCTATCATCAGGATCATTAATAGAATAAATTACTTTCTTAACCTTCGATCTAATAAGAGCTTTTGTACATGGTGGTGTTTTTCCAAAATGTGAACAAGGTTCGAGTGTTAAATAAACAGTCGATCCTTTTACACTTTCTTTTGCTCTCTTAATTGCTAATGTTTCAGCATGTGGTCGCCCAGATTGATTTGTCGTGCTATAAGATATTATTTTGTTATTTTTAACTATTACACATCCAACAGATGGATTCTCATTTGTTATTCCTATATTTCGCTTAGCTAAATTTTTAGCTAAGGTCATATAAAACCTATCAATTGCTGAAAATTTATCTTTTTTTGAAGACATCAATCTTATCGACAAATTGAATGAAATCTTTTTCTTCTCTAAAATTTCTATAAACGGATGCAAATCTTACATATGCCACTGGGTCTAATTCTTTTAAACCCTCCATAACCAATGTGCCAATTGTTGATGAAGAAATTTCACTTTGACCAAGCTCTTCTAGAGAGCGAGAAACTTTTGTAATAAATTTCTCAACTGTATCAGTATCGAGTGGTCTTTTTTTTAA
>CENX01213738.1_pt1 | contig 13032 bp, 13 predicted proteins | sample 361321 | NCBI WGS metagenome assembly CENX01 (sample SAMEA2619678, study PRJEB7988) | marine metagenome | isolation source: saline water (ENVO:00002010), including | reverse complement strand
AGTCTGGCAAGCCTGACGGATAGCAACAATTTCAGCATGCGCTGAGCTGTCTTTGGTTGTTATGGGTTGATTAAAACCGCTGCCAACAACAACACCCTTTTTAACGATAACAGCACCAACTGGCACCTCACCAGCAAGCGCTGCCTGATTCGCTAGGGATATAGCCTGCGACATAAAAAGTGTGTCAGCGGCTGAATAAGCACTACCTTTCATAACTAATCTCGTCTCTTTGAGGATAGTTTTTCCTGAAATGATCAAAGCAATCTGAGGAATTATCCGCCAACTCAAGTTGAGCATGAAATGATGAATGATCAGCGCCAACATCGTATATTTTTTGCAGCGCAAAATGGTAATCTTGTATCGAGTCAAAATTACTAAGTGAAAATATACTCTTTGCAGTAGAATGTAATGAATCAAGTCCATAAAAGCGTTGCGCTGCCATAACAATCTGCTCAGAACCTCTTAGTTTACCTGGGTAAGAATAACCGGCAATGTGAGGGGTGGAAATATAAGCCAACTGACATAGGGGCCATAAAATATTAGGCTCATTCTCCCAGACATCGATGGCTAGCCTTAGCGATTGACCGTTATCGAGACATGTAAACAGCGCCTGATTGTCGATTACCGAACCTCTACTGGTGTTTATCAATAAACAGTGATTAGATAAGCGGCTAAGCAAACGCTTATCAAACATATGCCATGTAGGATGATCCCCAGAATGGCTTAGTGGCACATGCAAGGAAACAACGTTAGCGACTAATAGTTCGTCAAGATGGGAAACTTGCTGGGGAATATTAAGTGCCACGAAGGGGTCATAAATTAAAAAATCAAGTCCAAAATGATTAAGGCAATTTGCTAATCGACCACCCACATTACCAGCACCGATGATACCTACTGTCTGTTTAGGTATATCCTGCAAGTCGAAGCTACTGAGAATGCATGACATTACGAAATCAACAACCGAGTTAGCATTTGAGCCAGGGGCATGGGCATATTGAATACCGGCCGCCACTAAATAATCGATATCTAAGTGATCGATTCCGATGGTTGCGCTACCAACAAACTTTACATTTGAGCCATCCAACAAAGCTGAATCAACACTAGTGACTGAACGAATAAATAGAATATCAACATTCTTGAGATCTGCAGCGCATATAGCTCGACCAGGCCGAGTTGAAATACTAGCCCAATCGCCGCAAAGCGCTTCCAAGCCTGGAATATTCTCGTCTGCTAAAATATGAATTTGAGTCATGAAATGTAAATCACTTCGCTTGAATATTAGATTATGCAGATACGATAGTTCCTGAACCTGCATAGAAAGTTGTTAGTGCCTGCAAAAATATTACTGCTCGACTAGGCAAGCCAGAGGCGCTCAATTGTTTGGCTTTTTCCTTAACCTCACGATCAAATATCGTGATATCACCTAGGGTTACTGAAAAATTGTCTACACTCACTTCAAAGGAATAGTGGCAGGCCTGAGAAAATAACAGCTCAATGGCTTGCGGCACTAATTCAACAGACTGAAATCGGGCTTGCTGAACGTTATTTCTAGAGCTGCCATCGTACCAGTAGCCAAAGTCAAGTAACTTACGACGCTTATTACTCGCAATACACCAATGAGCGACCTCATGGAGCGCACTAGAAAAAAAATCCTCACGATAAAAAATTTTATTAATAGTATTTTTATTATCAGCCGGCTGGTAAAGTGGTTCGTCAACACCACCTACTAACTGCGTGTTAAAGTCGCGCTTAAAGCACTGCTGAAAAATAAGCTCTAAATCATATGCGCGATGACGTAACTCAGACATCCTCGGATCGCTCCGGAGCAATTTTCTTCTGGATCCAGTAAGTATAAAGATCGGATTCCTTTTGCCAAGATAACAGCGGGTGTTTCAAGTGCTCGCAAAAATTAATAATATCTCGCTCAGTTGATGTGTCAGTGGCAAGCACCTTCAATAAACCGCCTTCTGATACTTGACGAATTGTATTATGCAGCATCATGACAGGCTCAGGACAGAGCAACCCTCTTGCATCAACGAGCCGGTAGTCCTGCGACTCAAATTCCTTATCAGAAAACTTTTCTATCATATTATTTTAACACTCAGGCACCAATGTTTGTAATTCAGCAAGTTGTCGCTCATCAATAATATGGCATCGCTCTAAAACAGCATCAAAGACAATGGAAACCTTACCTTGCTCCAACATCAATTTTGCCTTTGCCAGTTGCTCTTTGACAGTGTGTTCATAGAATCCATAATTTGTGCCTTCTCGGGTAATGAATTCTTCTAAGATCCCCTCTAAGGCCGTAGCTGATATCTGCTCATAAGGGATAACAACTAATGAGTCAACACTTGAGACATCGCAGTTATCTATCTGTTTTTCCATGATTAAATACCTAAATAAAGAAACATGAAGACGCACTGAACGAGATTATTATAAAGGAATTATTAACTTCTTGATATGCGTTATAATGGGTCATAAAACTAAAATAGCAACTAGTAGCGCCATAATAGTGACTAACATACAAACTTAGAATGCCTTATGTTAAAAAAAATAATATGTAGTTTTATTGCTAGCGATAGACCGGGACTTATCGAAATACTGGCCAACAGCATCAGTAAAGCCAACGGCAATTGGCTTGAAAGTCGCTCAACAAAGTTAGCTGGGCAGTTTGCAGGCATTATCTGTATTGACGTGCTTGAGGATGATAGAGAGCAATTAATTGCAGCACTTAAAAAGTTGAATCAAAATGAAATCATAGTTCAAGTTACCGATCAACTGCTGAAAGGAAGTGAGACTCAAGTAACAGAAACTAAGAATAGCGAACAGCAACTCACGGTGCTTGGCAATGACCGACCTGGCATCGTCCTGCAAGTGAGCCAAGCCTTAGCAAATGCCAACATCAATGTCATTGATATGCAAACATTCATCACGAGCGCAGCCATGAGTGGCGATAATTTATTTAACGCAAAATTATCGCTATGTGAAAAGAGCGACTACGATATAGAACAACTAGAAATTGAGCTTGAAATGATTGCTCGCCAATTAACCATCGAGATAGATCTTGATAAAAATGATGACAGCTAGTCACGACGCCGAAGCCATCGTTTAATTATCGCTCTAAAAAAAGAGAACAGCAATCCCAAAAAAGCCAATGAAGCGACAAAAAAACAAGCCACAAAAAATAATATTGCCACTTCTCTGGCTGGCACTTCAAGGATAACGTTTAATCCATAGATCAGTGCTAATAAAGCTAGCAGGCCTAAGAAAATAGTCCTGTGTTTAACTAATTTCATTATTGGCACTTCTACCTCCTTTAAAATATTGCATTAAAAACATCTTATTCAGGACAAAAAAACTGACTAATAATCTCTGCAATACTGACTACATGCTCTGCTTGCATATGCATATGGTGGCTACCGGCATGTTGCTTAATCTGGATATCAGACTGCTGTTGAATGAGTTGATGCATATCAGCCCATTTAGCAAAGCCATCTTCAGCCGCTAATAAGATCGCAGGCGCCTGCAAAGCCTTTAAAAAATGTATTTGATGCGCTAAAGGCAACTTGAATGCAGAACAACCAAATAAGCGGGGGTCATGACGCCACTCATAACCATTGCTTACTTTTTTCATACCTCGCTCAACAAGCGGGTAACACTCTGCCTCAGTAATAGCTATCTTCTCACGTCGCTTTGCTATCGCATCCGCATGAGAAGCATAGACTTTTGAGTTTTGCATAAAAAACTTTCGCTGATCGAGGAGATAATTACGTAAATTATTTGGCGCCTCGACTGGATCGTTTTCAAACCCTAATGCACCATCAAGCATAAAGAGTTTTCCAACACGCTCTGGCATTGAAGCGGCAAGCAAAACAGCAACAAATGAACCCCTTGAGTGAGCCAGCAAATTAAATTGCTGCCAACCTAACTGATCTGCTATAGCTAATATATCGAGAATATCATCCCATATATTATAAGAACCATGCTCTGATCGGTGATCACTGTATCCATGACCAGCAAAATCTAAACAGATAAGCTCGCAACTTTTTAGATATGGTGCTAAACCAGAAAAACTAGCGCTATTATCAAGCCAACCGTGCAGAGCAATTACTTTTCGCGGATTGCCTATACCCCACTGCTGTGCTGAAATACTTAAACCGTTTACAGAAAATTTCCGCTCAAGGGCCGGTGATTGATCAGCCGTCATTCTAAATCCTTTTTATATGTAATTGACAAGTGTAAAATTAAAATCAAGGGCTTTTAATATTGTCTTTCAAAATGATGCGTCAGACGAATAGAGCCGCATCCCATAGCAATAAAATCTGTTTCGATTACCATCATAGTGGCAGGATAAAAACAGTATTCATTATAATCTTGAATATCAGCCGAAAACCCATCAACCAGCCAAGCGACCAGCCTTGAGACGAGCGGCTGATGACTTACCAACACGATATGATTCATATTTAATTGATCCAGCCAGTTGGTAAGCAATTTAGGAGAAACGTTTTCTAATAACATATCAGAGGGTAAGCAAGGAGCATCTAAACTATTCGCCGAATGAGACAAACCCTGAAGTAATGCGAAAGCGGTCTGCGTGGTTCTTTTAAAAGGGCTATGAAAGATTGCATCTAAATGCTTATCCACTGATAAAAAATCAACTAAAGTATTAGCAGCAGATCGACATCCTTGTAAGCCATCATCAGTTAACTCTCTGTTAGCGTCACTATCACTCAAGGGTTCAGCTTCACCATGCCTGAGAATCGTGATAGTTTTATTCATCTCATTTAGCTACTTTTGATGAAGTAAAAATTCGACATCTTGACTTTGTTCGCCCATCATTAATTGTTCAACCATTTCAGATACACTAATCCCTGAAAAAATAATATCATACAGGCCCGAAGCTAAAGGCATGTAAATGTCATTTTCTTTAGCCTTATCAACAACCAGCTTTAAGGTATTAACCCCCTCAGCGACTTGGCCCAGCTGCTCAGTAGCCTGCTTAAGCGTCTGGCCATTGCCGATAGCATGGCCGACTTGATAATTCCTTGAAAGTGAGGAAGAGCAGGTTACAATGAGATCACCAACACCTGCCAACCCTAAAAAGGTCAATGGGTTTGCCCCCATGCTTACGGCAAAGCGACTCATTTCAGCAAGGCTACGAGTCATGAGCATCGCTCTAGTGTTATCGCCCAATTCCATTGCCGCCGCCATACCAGAAATGATAGCGTATATATTCTTCAGTGCGCCGCCTAACTCGACACCAAAAATATCTTGACTGGCATAAACTCTAAAATAGTTACTTTGCAATACCGATTGGACTGACTCAATAAGTTGCAAATCTTCACTGGCAATGACTGTACCGGTTAACTGTCGCTGCACGATTTCAACTGCTAAGTTGGGACCGCTCAACACACCGATGGCATTATTGGGTAATTCATCTTTGAGTACTTGACTCATTAGTTTAAAACCAGTTGATTCAATGCCCTTGGTAACACTAACAACCATTGTTTGAGCGGAGATAACATTCGAAATTTTTTGACTAACAGATCGACAGGAATGACTCGGAACGGCAACAAATACGATATGTGCATCGATAACTGCTTGATCAATGTCAGTAGTGGCCTTCACATGCGGGTTTAATTTGAAATCTGCGAGATAGTAACTATTTTTATGCTGTTGATTTATCTCATCAGCACGATCTTGGCTGCGCAGCCAAAGTGTTGGTCGTGCGCCACTCTCTGCGATTAAATTGCAAATTGTTGTACCAAAACTACCTCCGCCAAGAACGGCAATCTTTAATGCTTCTTTCATAGGGCAACCCTTATGCGCAATGAAGGTAAAAGGCCAACGAAATTTGAGTGCACTTTATTGAGCCTAATGTCAGGACAGTTGTTATTGGATTTAACTTAATGATACCATCAAGCAACTAATCCTGACACTTATGCTCAGTGTTTATGCGCTCAATTCAAGAAGCAACTTATTCAATCGAGCAACAAAACTCGCTGGATCCTCTAAGCTATCGCCAGCTGCCAATGCCGCCTGATCAAACAACAACCTACTTAACTCACCGAAGCGATCTTCATCTGACTCATCATCTAATTTTGCAACCAATGGATGTCCTGGGTTAAGTTCTAAGATTGGCTTTGATGGCGGCAACTCTTGACCTGCAGCCTCCATAATTCGTCGCATTTGTGCGCCCATATCATGATCGCCAACAACCAAACAGGCCGGTGATTCTGTCAATCGATTAGTTACTCTCACTTCCTCTACCAACTCAGATAAAATTGTTTTAACTCGCTCGACTAGATCTTTATTTTGCTCAGTAATTTCTTCCTGTTCTTTTTTGTCATCGTCATTATCTAGCTGGCCTAAATCAAGCTCTCCTTTAGCGACATCTTGCAGCGGCTTACCGTCAAACTCCATCATATGACTCATAAGCCAATCATCAATACGATCATGCAGCAATAAGACCTCTACGCCTTTCTTTTTAAATACTTCTAGGTAAGGGCTGTTTTTAGCAGTAGAAAAGTTTTCTGCGGCTACATAGTATATTTTTTCCTGACCTTCTTTCATTCTTTCGACGTATGCTTCGAAAGACTCAGTTTGCTCAGCTGTATCGTTATAAGTAGTCGAAAAGCGTAATAATTTAGCTATCTTTTCTTTATTTACTTGGTCTTCAGCCGGCCCCTCTTTTAGCACGTTCCCAAACGCAGCCCAAAAGTTGGTATAATCATCAGGAGACTTTTTAGCCATTTTTTCCAGCATATCAAGCACTCGCTTTGTCAGTGCTGAGCGCATACTCTCGGTAGTGCTATCCTGTTGTAATATTTCACGGGAAACATTCAAAGGCAGATCATTGGAGTCAATAACGCCCTTAATAAACCGAAGATAGATAGGTAAAAACTGTTCAGCGTCATCCATAATAAAGGTTCGTTGGACATAAAGCTTTAGGCCTCTGGCGGAATCTCTATTCCATAAATCAAAAGGCGCCTTCTTAGGAATATAAAGTAAGCTGGTGTATTCAAACTTACCTTCAACCTTGTTGTGGCTCCACTTAATTGGATCTTCAAAATCATGAGAGATTGATTTATAGAATTGATTATATTCATCATCTGAAACATCAGTACGCGACCGGGTCCAAAGAGCGGTTGCATCATTGATGGCTTCAAATTCTGGTTCAGCCTCGACGACTGGTTCAGGCTCAGCACCGTCTTCAGTAGGCATTGGCGGAGACGGTTCTTTAATCATCTTGACAGGAATTGCAATATGATCTGAATATTTCTTAACGATGCTTTTTAATCGCCAGCTGTCAGCAAAATCATTTTCTTCATCTCTGAGATGAAGAATTACCATTGTTCCTTTTTCATGTTTTTCAACTTTCGCAATATTAAAATCAGCATCACCCGTTGATTCCCAATAAATGCCTTCGCTAATCTCAGTGCCGGCCCTTCGCGTTAATACCTCCACGCGATCGGCAACAATAAAAGCGGAGTAAAATCCCACACCAAATTGGCCAATTAATTGGCTATCTTGCTGTTCGTCACCGGTCATATTTTTAAGAAATTCTGCCGTTCCTGATTTAGCGATGGTACCTAAATTATTGATAACTTCTTGCTTAGACATACCAATACCGTTATCACTAATAGTAACGGTGTTACTGTCCTTATCGAATTCAATTTTAATCGCTAGCTCAGCACCACCCTCAAGCAAGGAATTATCATTTAAAGCTTCAAATCGTAATTTATCTGCCGCATCTGAAGCATTCGATATCAATTCACGTAGAAATATCTCTTTATTGCTGTATAGCGAGTGGATCATCAACTGCAGCAGTTGCTTGGCCTCAGCCTGAAAGCCCATTGTTTCCTTAGAATCATCTGCAGGAGTATGTGATGTGGAATCTGCCATTTCGACCTCTGTAATTTAATGAATATAAATAATGAATTAGCTAAACCATACATGTTTAGTGCTCTGAATCACTAGATGGCGACAAAATTAAATATTTCAACCACAGAAATCGACTTCTGGGGTTATTTACACCTATTCTGGGTTATTTATTATTGATAAATACATTCAGCATTTGATCAAAAAAAATACAATCTCTTTGGACATAGATTTTATTAATCTAAATTGATTAGTTCATAGGCAAGAGATATATTTATATTGTTAAATGAAGGGATAAAATTGTTTTTAAAGGTATGTATAGCACACCATGTCAGGCGTGCGCGTAGATATCAGAGACAAAATATTAGCGAATAATCTCACTGAGATTGACATCGGCTCTTCTCTAATCAATGGGCGTTAGGCTTGCTAATCGACAACTTTGCTCCCATAAGGCCTTAGCAGCTTCTGAGTCATTAGCATAAGAAGGCAATTGCTTTTTCTTTCTATTGAAGTAGTACCCACCACTATTCTCAATGGACTCCTCCAGAGCAAGAAAAAGTCCCGTGTCTGCACCCTTAGCACTGCTCCTAGAAAAAGGCTTGATCAACCGCATAATGGTCTTCCCGAGAGGTGTCTGTGTCCCTAAGTTAGTACCTACGAAACCAGGATGAAAACAATTAACAGAAATTCGTTTTGTGGTAACCGCTGAATGTAGTCTTTCATCTAAGCTATGAGTAAAGAGTATGTTGGCTAATTTAGAATGGCCATAGGCTTTTATACTGTTGTAATTTTGCTCGGCATTTAAATCATCGATATTCAAACCACTAACAAACCTATAAGCTCCAGAGGACGTTATCACAATACGGGTATCATGGTTACCCTCAACTAACTTATCCATCAACAAATGTGTCAGCATAAAATGCGAAAGATGATTGACTGCAAACATTATTTCATAACCGTCTTGTGAACATGTTCGAGCGTTATATGTAACACCAGCATTCAAAAAAAGTAAATCGAGCTTACAGTCGAAGGATAGAAAATTTACAGCAATATTTCGAACATCATCCAAACTAGCTAGATCCCCCATTAGCCAATGAACCTCAGCACTTTTAGACTTGAGACGAATCAGCTTCTCGGTTGCCGATGCTCGAGTTGGATTGCGAGCGACCAGAAATAAACGATAACCCTCTTTCGCAAGTGCAATCGCTGCTGCCTGACCAATACCACTTGTCGCACCTGTTAATAAGCAATTTTTTTCAAGCATATACAACCTCTTAAGATAGGTTAAAACCAAATAAAAAAAATAGCTGATTTGCTATTATTCACCTTCATGGTATTTATAATCAAACTATCGATTTAGCTTAACCCAATGACTCAGCATAAATCCTTACAAGACCGCCATTAATTGGGTAATAAATCCTAGAATATTTTGCACATATTGGCTAAGCATGGGAATGTTGAAGTAGATACAGCAATTCATATAAGCTGAATAAGTTGACCTAGAGTGATTGGTTCTTTATAGTACGTCGCCTCTGACAATTATCCATAGTTATCTTACGACACGCGCTTGTAGCTCAGCTGGATAGAGTACCTGGCTACGAACTAGGGGGTCGCAGGTTCGACTCCTGCCAAGCGCGCCATATCTTCCTTACTAAAATCAACGCTTAAACCGTCATACTCAGCTGTAAACTGATTAAATATTAATCTCTCTCTTAAAGAGGTTTATCAAGGTGACAATCTATATAAAGTCAAAGTTGCTATCATCATATCGAGTGACAGCCTTTTATTTTTTTTAGTTCAAGTCTTTGTTAGACTGATACTTTAAAGGGCCAATTATCTCATGCTCAAATACCTACTCAATTCAGCTTCTCAGCACCATGCTAAGCTCGCCTTGTTGGCGCTCATAGCCCTATTGGTTGCACTATTCTTAGATAATGCCCTTGCCTCAAATTGGCAATTTCAACGCTCATCATTTTATCTCAATCAATGGCAATCTATCAGCCATGGCTTTATTGTTTACTCTACGCAGCAATTAATGATTAATATATTAGCCTTGCTGGTGATTTCTTTTTTATTCCCTAATGCATTTAAGTCGCTCTGGTGGCTGATTGCACTGGTCGCATCGATTGTCAGTTCAGCCTATGGCGTTTTTTTCTACCACCCAGAAATCGATACAATGTCAGGGCTCGCCGGCGGCTTACACGGTTTATTTATTTTTGCCGTGCTCAGGAACCGCAGCTCCGCTGGCTGGCTGGTGTTATTGGCACTGAAAATTCTTATTGACCTTAACGGAGAAATACTTCCGAGTTTTATTATCAGCCATATATCCATTACCGAATTTCAATCAGCAAACCCTGCAGCAAATTTATGGGGCCTTGCGGGCGGCTTTTTTATCTTTGGCTTAGCCAGAACTCTTGCCCTTATTCCGGTTATTGTTGAGCTTAATAAAGACTAAGCAAGACATGCCTCCTACCTAACGATTGGCAATGTTCATTGATTATTTTTATCCCTATAATGCACGAACAGTTTCAAGTCTGATCGACCATTCCATTCGTAAAACTTGATAAATCATTTTGATTAATCGGAACTACTACACTATGAAAAGATTCATCGTTTTAGCATTATCACTTCTTAGCATTCAAACCACATTCAGCTCTAATCTTGAAGAGGTTATCGTTAATGCAGCCATTATTCCCGAGCAAAGTGTTCGCTTACCTATTGCTATAAATAGCTTAGACCGAGATCAAATTACGCAAGCTCGCGCCCAGTTAGGCCTTGATGAGTCATTAAGTTCGATACCGGGCTTAGTCATGCAGAACCGGTATAATTTTGCCCAAGACTTACGTATATCGATAAGAGGCTTTGGCGCTCGCGCTGCGTTTGGTATTCGTGGGGTTAAAATCATTGTCGATGGCATACCTACAACACTTCCCGACGGACAAGGTAGTATCGACAGCATAGATATCGGCTCAATTGGTAATATCGAAGTCATTCGGGGTGCCAGCTCCTCCTTGTATGGCAATGCCTCTGGCGGCGTAATAAGCATTAATACCGATTTCGATAGTCAGCCCGCTGGCATATCTAGTCGAATAGCCTCCGGCAGTGATGGCTACCGAAAAAACCAGCTTGGTTTCAATGGCCGTTTGAAAAACTTAGATTACACCACAAACTTCAGCGATCTCACGGTCGATGGCTACCGTCAGCATAGCGAACATGAAAGCCGCCTGTTTAACTCAAAACTTCGATACCGTTTTGATGATGACTCAACATTGAAAGTAAGCCTTAATGCCGTCGACCAGCCTGTTTCTAATGATCCTGGCGGCGTGAATATCAACAGATTGAACACTGACAGGCGATTAGCACGCGAGAAAAATGTTCTTCTAAATGCCGGCGAAGCAATCGAACAACAACGCCTCGGTCTAGTCTACGAGACGAGCCTTAACCAAAACACCCAACTGATGCTGAGAAATTACCATTTATGGCGAGATTTTATTGGCTATATTCCCATAGCAAGTAATGGAGTCATCGATTTTGAACGATATTATGCTGGCCTTGGAGCCCGCATCACACAGTCACTAACCTTAATGCGCGATAAGCAACTTACATGGGTCTTGGGTGCAGACATAAACAAGCAAGAAGACTACCGGCAGAGATTTGCTAATACTAACGGTATAAAAGGGACAAGAGTATTAAATCAAGATGAACATGTCAGTACTGAAGCCATTTATGCACAAGCCAACCTCACCATCAATCCAAAATGGTTAATACTAGGCGGCCTTCGCTATGATGCCGTTACTTTTGATGTGAATGACAAGCTTAGCAGTAATTCCTCCAAGCGAACCCTTGAAGAACTCAGCCCCATCATCGGCAGCAGCTACGCTTTAAATGATAGTGTAAGGTTTTATGCCAACCTCTCCAGCTCGTTTGAAACCCCTACTACAACAGAATTAGCGCCTGCATTGGCACTGGGCACTGGTTTAAATAAGAATTTAAACCCTCAAACAGCTACTAGTCATGAAATTGGATTAAAAGGTCTGATAAACAACAAACATCAATACGACATCGCTATCTTTAAAATTAATATTGATGACGAAATCATTGGTCTTGAAGATATCAATGGCCTTGATGTTTTTGTCAATGCCGGTGAGTCATCACGAGAAGGCGCTGAGCTATCAATTAATTTTCAGCTATCGAATAATTTAAGCACCGACATTGCCTACAGCTATGCGGATTATCGTTTTAATAAATTCACTGATAATAATGGCAACGATCATTCGGGCAAGCCTGCACCGGGAATACCACAAGAGACATTATTTATTGGACTTAACTATAGTAATGACAATGGATTTTTCGCCAACTTTGACACCCTCTATACAGACAAATTTTCACTCAGAAATGATAACTCAGTAGAAGCTGACTCATCGATAGTCAGTAATTTACGACTGGGTTATACCAAAACTCTTAATGAATGGACGCTTGAGCCATTTTTATCTATAACTAATGTAGCGAATGAGGCCTATTTATCAAATGCGAGGACCAATCCTTTTGTTTGCGGTGGTTGCCAGCCCTCAAGCGGCCGATACTACGAGTCAGCACCCGATAGAAGTGTATACGCCGGCGTATCAATACGGCATAATTTGAATTCACAATGACGCTGTATATGCCATTACGTGAAATGAAATTGACCACATGGATCAATCTTAATTAAGCGTATAATCTAGATTAAATAATTTGATGTCTATCACCTCACTTGCCCCTTCCGCCACGCCAACCAAGGGGCAAAGCCACCGCTGGTCTTCATTACCCGGAGTTTCTGCGGCTACAGCACTCTATGAAAAAGTCATTGAGCAAAACGTCTTTGCTCTGGTGATCACGCATAATGCAGCTGAAAGTCAAGAATGGCTAGAGGCTCTGCGGTTTTTTAGTGCCAACAACCAGCAATTTTGTTTATTTGAACTCCCAGACCGTGAGGTCTTACCCTACGATTACTTTTCGCCCCATCCAGATATCACTTCAGAACGACTCAATACGCTCTACCATTTACAAAGCCAGTCATGCGGTGTGTGCGTGGTTACGCTTCCTACTTTAATGACACGCTTATGCCCAAGGGACTATATTAATCGCGACAGTCTGATTCTTAAAGTTGGGCAA
>CENX01125016.1_pt1 | contig 13088 bp, 6 predicted proteins | sample 361321 | NCBI WGS metagenome assembly CENX01 (sample SAMEA2619678, study PRJEB7988) | marine metagenome | isolation source: saline water (ENVO:00002010), including | reverse complement strand
CGAAATTTATAGATAATGATATAATTGAAATTTTTGAAGATTTTTTAGCAAATCAAAAAAATAAGAATTTTGAATTTAAAATTATATTGGAAAAAGGGGAATACAAAAATCCAGAAAATCTAGCTGAATTATTTTAAGATTAGTTACTAAAAATTTTTAAAAACGTTTTTATGTATTGTAAAATGAAATATGTTTATTCTAGCTAGATTAAATAATTAAAAAAATAACTTATGGAAGCACAAACTAAGGAAACACAAGGTAAAATAACAACTGATAAGTCTTAAAATGAATTAAAACTTGTAAACCAAAGGTTTGTTAATAAAAATCAGCTAAATCGGGATTTATTATAACAGGTTAAAGAAACAAGTACTGGCGAATATCCATTCGAAAAAACCCTCAGCTGCATTGATTCTAGAGTCTCTTCGGAATTAATTTTTGATCAAGGTATTGGTGATATTTTCAGTATCCGTATTGCTGGAAATTTCGTTAACGAGGATATCCTTGGCAGTATGGAGTTTGCCTGTAAACTGGCGGGGACTAATTTGAAGTATTAGGCCATACCACTTGTTGTGCCGTTAAAGGCACTTGTGATCATCCTCGCCTGGGATATTTAGGTGCCTTGATTCAAAAAATTGGCCTACTGTAGAAGCTTTTACAGAACCTATCCACCCCTTTCCAAAGAAATTCTGGAAATATAAATTTGTCAATGAAATTACCTTTAAAAATATTTTCACGACTTCAGATAATATACGATAAGAAAAAACCTTTAATAGAAATATCTTTTCATTAATTTATGTAGAAAGTAGTTTTTTTAATTCCATCTTCTTGTAATACCAATTTTTGATTAATAAAAAACATAAATCCCTTACCAAGACCGTAGTGGTTCCCTTTTTTATCCCATACTATTGATATTTCTTTGTCTCGGAAAGGAATATTTTCAACTGCAAACCATTCCCAATCTTCAGGAATTAGTGGATTAATTTCAATAGAATTATCAATATTAGGCTTTATCCCTAGAAGATCAGAAAGAACTAAGTCACAAAATCCAGAATGATTATAATCTTTTCCTCTTTCAACACCACCCTTTTCTTCAGACCATCCTTTTCCATCCCAATTAATTAAACGAGTCCTCGAAATCCAATCTCCAGTAAATGGATTCAGGTTCTCATCAATCCAATTAACTATTTTACCTTTATCATTTTTTAACTTGTGTTGATTTGCATACTGCAATAAAAGATTATAGTAATCCTGTTTAGAAATTGTTTTATTAATAGAATAATTATTTAAAAAATTTGCCATTGCTTTCAAAGTCTGAGTTGTTGCGAATGGCCAAGAGGGACCATTCCATTGGCATTCATGGCCTTCATAACTTATTTTAAAAAAGGGGTGAGACTGTTCAGTGACTGTTAAACCGTGTGGTGCAGCAAAACCTAACGAATCTTTAATTTTTTGCCAAGCTAACGCATATTGAGCTTTGTCATCTGGTAAATTAAAATACCATGGTATATATCCTATCAATTCTCTAATATTTAATGGTTTAGTATTTTTGTTATAATTCTTTGGTAATACCGTAAAAAAATTCAAATCATAATTCCAAAGACGGCTTTGAAGTTCTAATTTGATTTTATTTGCTTTTTTTTCAAATTCTTTACTTATGGTAAGATTATCCGTTATAAGTGATATTTTTGATATAGCTTTAGCATCACCGTACATATAACTATTTATTGTTGGTCTAATAGCCTCAACTCCAAACTTTTCGATTTCATTGTTAAGAATTCTACCACTAGCCGTAAGCTCCATTCCATCATTAACATCGTACTGCCAAAATAGTAATTTGTCATAGTCCTTTCTGATTTTTTCCCATTCAAAATAGTTACTTATTAGTGGATCTAGTTGATTTAATAGTATTGAGTCATTCCGGTGAATACTATTAAACGCAAGATTTGCGTCTGCAATCCAAAAACTATACTGCCTAATTCCATCTTCAGATTTATTAAGCCAGAAATCAATATATTCTAAAATGTATTTAGGGTTTCTCAACCATCTACCTTCGTAAATATGGTGTGCTGCAGGGCAATTTATAGTATTGTATTTTTTTGACCAGTATACATTGGGTAAAAACTCCGTTATTACAAATCCATCAGGTGTGAATTTAATATGTTTTCTAAATGTCCACCATCTGAAATAATAGGTTTCTTCAATCTTTTTATTTGGAATATCAATCAAAGGTATATTCTCAGCTAAAAATTCAAAAGCCTGATCATTGGAAATAAATTGCTTGTAAATTTCATTATCGTTTTTATTAAACTTACTTATAAGAGAACTTAATTTTTCCTTCTTTACTATTTCAATTTTGTCTTCTTTTTTGCAACTACAAATACAAAAAAAGACCATAGTTATTAAAATTAATTTTTTCATCCTTAAATATATAAATTCTGAATTTGAGTAAATTTTAAATTTATTTACACATGTATATTTTAATCTTGCATTATCAATTTTAAATAATACACATGATTGCTTATCAGAATTTTTGTACTCACAAAATAGAATAACTATTGCATTAGAAAAAACCTTTAAACCCCAACCTGCATCTAGAAAACAAGAAAAAAAATGAAAAGTTTCAGCCTTTTAATTTTTTTAAGTGAAAAAGTGAATTGTTGCCAATATTGCTATATGGACAAAAAAGCCCTCCATTTCACTGGAAAGCTTCTCACTGGCTGTAAATACTGAATATTTATTCAATATAACAACACACAACATCTTTAAAAGTGCGGTCTGGACGGGACTCGAACCCGCGACCCCATGCGTGACAGGCATGTATTCTAACCAACTGAACTACCAGACCCATTCAGCGGTTGCAAATATACATTGCATTTTCCATTTGCCAAACAAATGTAACTAAAAACGAATTTTAAAATGTAAGAATGAAATTGTGCCTTAAAGCAACGCATCCAATGCCTCAGAGTAAGTTGTCTTTGGGGCAACTCCCACTTGTCTTGCAACTAATTCCCCTTTGTTGAAAACCAAAACCGTAGGGATATTCCTAACCCCAAATTTAGCAGCGAATTCTTGATTTTGATCCACGTCTAGTTTACCCACTATAGCTTTTCCTTCGTAGTCACTGCTAAGCTCTTCTATAATGGGACCAACCATTCTACAAGGACCACACCAAGCAGCCCAAAAATCAACCATGACAGGTTTATCTGATTGTAAAACAAGTTTATCAAAATTAGCGTCTGATATTTCGATGGCCATGGTTAAAAATTTTTCACAAAAGTAATTATTTTCTTTTTAAATTGTACAACCTGTAAATCAATAAAATTTATTTAACCATTCATCTAGTTAATTTGATAGGGCCAACGTTCACCATCCAAAATTTTTAGTAATTCTGCATCAATTTTTATCTTCTTTTTTCTGCTTTGTAAAATGAGTTTTACCTTCTTCTTAGAATCGTATACATTAAAAAATAATGACTTATCACCCTTAAATGATTTCATTTTATTGGAAAGTACTTTTACCTCGTCTTTTTTCAAGTTATTGATGTTTAATTTAAGGGTAAGTTTTTTTGCATTATTTTTAAGTGTATTTTGGAGCATTTCAAAATAAAGAAACTGTACTCGAGGGGACCCACCTTTTCCAGTCTCGCGATCTCTCCAGCCTTCGCGGACCATAAAACGTATGCGTATGAATTGATTGATCACTAAAAAATGTCTGTATTTTAAATAATCTTCACCAAAAATGCGAAACTCATATTGGTCAGAAAAATCTTCTAAAATAAAACGAGCCCATCCCTTTCCATTTCGGCTCTCTAGGTGCTCAACCTCGTTAACTATTCCTCCTACGGCCAGTTCTTTTTTCATAAAAGGATTTAAATCGCTAAGTTGTTGTAGAGGCACAGTGGCAAAAAAACGCATTTCATGTGCAAAAGCATCTAATGGGTGGGCCGATAGATAAATGCCCACAACTTCTTTTTCTTTCTTTAATGTTGTCAAAGAAGTCCACCGTTCGCAAGGGGGAATAGAAAGATCTTGATATACTACTTCTTCTTGCTCACCAAATAAACTGACCTGAGCAGAATTTTTATTTTCTTGAAATTTTGTTCCAAATCTTAACGCTTTTTCTAAAAAAGTAATTCCTTCACCATCTGGATTGAAATATTGCGCACGGTGCACTTCCAAAAATGAATCTAACCCACCAGCTAAAACTAAATTTTCAAAAGTCTTTTTATTGGCTGATCTTAAATCTATGCGCTTGACTAAATCAAATATTGATTGATATTTCTTTTTTCCCCGATTTTCTATAATAGTAGCAACAGCCCCTTGGCCTACCCCCTTGATGGCACCCATCCCAAAACGGATTGCCCCTTTTTCATTTACTGTGAACTTATAAAAACTTTCATTAACATCTGGCCCTAAAACCTTTAAGCCCATGCGGCGGCATTCTTCCATAAAAAAAGTAACTTGCTTAATATCGTTCATGTTATTAGACAACACTGCAGCCATGTACTCAGCTGGATAATGGGCTTTTAAATATGCGGTTTGATATCCTATCCAAGCATAGCATGTGGAGTGAGATTTATTAAAAGCATAGGCAGCAAAAGCCTCCCAGTCTCTCCAAATCTTTTCTAATATCTCCTCTGGATGACCAAGTTCTTTTCCCCCTTGAATAAATTGTGGTTTTAACTTTTGTATTAAAGCAAAAATCTTTTTCCCCATTGCCTTTCGCAATACATCTGCATCACCTTTGCTAAAACCAGCAAGTTTTTGTGACAATAACATGACTTGCTCTTGATAAACAGTGATACCATAGGTTTCTTTTAAATACTCTTCCATATCAGGCAGATCATACGCGATAGCTTCTTTTCCATTTTTTCGAGCAACAAAACTGGGAATATATTCTAGGGGCCCGGGGCGATAGAGTGCATTCATGGCAATCAAATCAGCAAAAACCGTTGGCCTTAAGTCTTTCAAATATTTTTGCATACCTGCAGATTCATATTGAAAAATCCCAACGGTCTCACCACCTTGGAACAACTGATATGTTTTTTCATCGTCTAGTGGAAAAGCATCAGGATCTAATTCTATTCCGTGTATATAGTCTACTAATTTGACTGTATCCTTGATCAATGTTAGGGTTTTTAATCCTAAAAAATCCATTTTTAGTAAGCCTGCATCCTCAACCACCGAGTTGTCAAATTGAGTAACATTTAGATCAGAGTCTTTAGCCGTAGCTATAGGCACAAATTGTGTGATATCGTCAGGAGTTATGATTACACCACAGGCATGTGTTCCTGTGTTCCGCAAAGACCCTTCTAAAATTTTTGCTTGTTGAATAGTTTCTCCAGAAAGGGAATCTTCTTCAGCGATAGATTTGATCTCTTGCACTCTAGAAAATTCATCTACTCGTAGCTTTCCTTTTAGTTCTTCTTCGGAAGACGAAAAAATTTTATTCAATCGTATATTGGGAAGCAGTTTTGCCAATCGATCTGCTTCACCAAGAGATAAATCCAAGACTCTAGCAGTATCTCGAATTGAGGATTTAGCTGCCATTGTCCCATAGGTAATGATTTGAGCCACCTGATTAGCACCATATTTTTCAATAACATAATCTATCACTTTGCCACGCCCTTCATCGTCAAAGTCAATATCAATATCTGGCATACTCACACGATCTGGATTGAGAAAACGCTCAAATAGCAAGTCATATTTTATGGGGTCAATATTGGTTATTTTTAAGCAATAGGCTACCACAGAACCAGCGGCAGAGCCCCGGCCAGGGCCAACAGAAACTGACATTTTTCTTGCAGCAGCGATAAAATCTTGGACAATTAAAAAATAACCCGGATAACCAGTATTAGCTATAACTTTTAATTCAAAATCTATGCGTTCCACAATGGCAGGTGTCAGCTCTTCGTAACGTTCTTTTGCTCCTTTGTAAGTCAAATGCTTTAGGTATCCGTTTTCTCCATCTTTATCTTCAACGGATGCTTTATTTAGAAATTCTTCTGGGATAGAAAACTTAGGTAAAAGTATTTCTCTCACTAAAAAAAATTGTTCAATTTTCCTGACTACTTTTTCAATGTTTAGCAAGGCTTCAGGCACATCACTAAACAGTTTTTTCATTTCTTCCTGGGACTTAAAATAGTATTCTTGATTAGGAAATCCATAGCGGTAGCCCCTACCTCTTCCAATTGGTGTTGCCTGTTTTTCTCCCTCTTTTACACATAGTAAAATATCATGTCCATTTGCTTCTTGTTTAGACACATAATAGGTATTATTTGTAGCCACCACATCAATATTGTATTGCTTTGCCATTCGAAGTAGAACCTCATTGGCTCGATCTTCTGCCTGCTCTCCATGCCGCATCAATTCAATATAAAGATCTTCTCCAAATTGCTTGTGCCACCACTTTAGGGCCGCCTCTGCTTGACTTTCTCCTACATTTAAAATTTTTGAGGGCACCTCCCCATAGGTGTTCCCTGTAAATACAATGAGGTCTTCTTTATATTGCTCTACAATACTTCTATCTATTCTAGGGACATAGTAGAAGCCGTCCACAAAAGCTATCGAAGACATTTTGGCAAGATGATGATAGCCTTGCTTATTTTTTGCCAAAAAAACGATTTGATAACCGTCATCACGTCTTGATTTATCTTTATGATTGTCACAGACATAAAATTCACATCCAATTATAGGTTTGATTTGTTTTTCTTTTGTTTGATTCTTGTTATGTGTTTCTACTGCTTTAATGAAATGAAAAGCCCCCATCAAATTAGCATGATCTGTGAGAGCTAAGGCTGGCATCTCAAACTTAGCAGAAGCTTCTACCAGCTGGGTTATTCGGGATGTGGCTTGTAAAACGGAAAACTGAGAATGATTATGCAGGTGCACAAAAGGAGTGTTAGCTATTGCTTTATCAGAAATAAAATCTGATTTTTTTTGGTTCGTTGATTGTGTTTTTTGAAGTAGCTCCTCCGAAGCCTTCTTTAGGTTTAAATGCGTTAACCCCACCAGTTCAAAAGGAGTTTCTAAAGATTGAAGTTCATCAGGAGGGTGGGCATTTTTTCCAAAAGCGATTGGATGCAGCGCCTTTTTCCGCAATAATTCTAAAAAAACTCTGGCTGTTGCCTCAACATCTGCAGTCGCATTATGCGCTTCGGCGAAAGTGCTTTGAAATAAAAAAGAATACAATTCAGAAAGAGTAGGTAATTTGAATTTTCCTCCTCTTCCACCTGGCAATTGACATAGTGTGGCCGTTTCTTCCGTGCAAGTGTCGACAACCTCTTTATTTTCAAATACATCGGGCAATTGCATGCGCAAAAATTCAGCACCCATTATGTTTCGGTCAAAAGATATATTATGCCCCACTACATAGGTAGATTGGTCAAGTGCTTTAGAAAATTTTTCTAAAACCTTTTCTAGAGCAGTACCTTTTGCTAATGCCAACGCCGTTGAAATACCATGAACTTGTTCTGATTCAAATGGAATAGTAAAACCATCAGGGGTAATCAAATAATCCTCATGACTAATTAGTTGTCCTATATCATCATGTATCTGCCACGCAATTTGGATACATCTTGGCCAGTTTTCACTATCAGATAGTGGTGCATCCCAACGCTTTGGCAAACCTGTAGTTTCGGTATCAAAAATTAAATACATTAGATCTAATGTAGCAAATTATTAAAGGGAATGGAAAAGGAGTTATTCTGATTTATTAACGGTTCTATTTATTTGATTTAGCATTCAGATTCAATTGGGGTGAGCTTAATTCTATTGCATTTATCTAAAAATTTAAAATAGATTGAAACAGGAATTAAGTAGCACAAATATGGATATAAATCAATGTATTTGTACCTTTCCGTAGAAAAAGAAAAATAATCATGCCATTATTGGAGTTCACTTCCAAAGGAATTTATTGTGCACAAGCTGACGTCTTTTTAGACCCTTGGCGGGGAGTCGACAAGGCCATCATTTCTCATGGTCATTCAGATCACGCTAGGTGGGGAAGTAAACAGTATATCACCCATGAAATAAATGTGCCCGTCATACAGCAACGCTTGGGTAACATTTCAGTCACAGCTAAAAAGTATGGTGAAACGTTTAGTATAAATGGTGTACAATTCTCGCTTCATCCTGCGGGGCATGTCCCTGGATCCTCTCAAATTCGTGTGGAATACAAGGGTGAAATTTGGGTTTTTACTGGAGATTATAAAATTCAAGAGGATGGTATTTCTACTCCTCTTGAAATCATAAAATGCCACACATTTATTACAGAATGCACATTTGGATTGCCTGTTTTTAGTTGGCTAAAACCCAAAATAATCCATGATGAAATCAATCAGTGGTGGGCCATTAATCAGGCTGAAAAGATCACCAGTTTGTTGATGGGTTATTCCCTAGGGAAAATTCAGCGCCTACTAAAACATTTAGATCCCTCTATTGGAAAAATATATACCCATGGGGCTACTGAACAGATGACTCAAGTTTTAAGACAATTTATTGATTTTCCACCTACTGAATTAATAACGCGTGACACTCAAAAAAAAGATGTTGAAGGTCAAATTGTACTTGCTCCTCCAGCCATTGTAGGTAGTACTTGGGCCAAAAAGTTAGGAAAACTATCAACTGGTTATGCATCAGGGTGGATGGCTTTTCGAGGTATAAGAAGAAGGCGCGCTCTGGATCGAGCCTTTGTCTTATCAGACCATGCAGATTGGAATGGTCTTCTGTCTACCATTAAAGCAACAGGATGCGAAAATGTAATTACTACCCATGGTTATACTGAACTCTTTGCGCAATTTTTGAGAGCAGAAGGGTGGAATGCACGAACTGAAAAAACACAATACGAAGGAGAAATGCTAAAAACTACGAGTGCCGAATGAGACGATTTGCTTCTTTGATAGAAACGCTAGACAGCTCAAACAAAACCAACAATAAAGTGGCTGCTTTAGCTCACTATTTTAAGACCGCTCCAAGAGAAGATGCCCTTTGGGCAGTCGCTCTTCTTTCTCATAGAAGACCCTCACGCCCAATAACCACTAGTTTAATGCGAATTTGGGCAGCTGAACTGGCTGGTTTGCCTGAGTGGCTTTTCGAAGAATCCTATCACATTGTGGGTGACCTTGCAGAAACTATTGCGTTACTGGTGGAACAAGAAACAAAGGGTTGTCCTCCCTCCTTATCTAAATGTATTGAAGAAATAATTGCTTTAAAAAACAAAGGAGAGCCTGAAAAAAAAGCCTATATTTTGAAGCGCTGGCTAAACCTAAATAATTTTGAACGCTTTGTGTTTAATAAAATCTTGACGGGTGGATTCCGAATTGGGGTGAGTCAAAAACTTATGACTCGTGCACTCTCTAAGGCAGTTAATATTGAAGAAAATATATTAGCCCATCGTTTGATGGGACAATGGTCACCCCAAAACACTTCTTTTGAGCAACTTATTCTAGAACCCAATGCAGAAGACCGAATTGCACAGCCTTATCCTTTCTTTTTGGCTTATGCTTTAGAAAATGGTTTTCAAGAAAAAGAAAAAGTTTCTGATTGGTATATAGAACATAAATGGGATGGCATGCGAGCTCAACTTATAGTAAGGCAAGGAAAACATTTTTTATGGAGTCGAGGAGAAGAATTGATCACTGATAAATTTCCAGAGTTTGATTGCTTAACAAAGCAATTTCCAAATGGAACTGTGTTGGATGGTGAATTGCTTCCTTACAAAAACAAGGTTATTGGAGATTTTAATGCGCTTCAAAAACGAATTGGAAGAAAAACTGTTTCGCTAAAGTTAATGAATGAAATTCCTATTGTTTTAATGATCTATGATTTATTAGAATGGAATGGAAAAGACATTCGTTCATTGCCACTACATCAAAGGCAGCAGATTTTAAGTTCCTTTTACAAAGCCCTTAAAAATGATAGTCTCCCCATTTTGAAATCAGAAGTGATGCAATTCAAATCATGGAAAAAAGTAGCAATAGAACGAGAGCGTGCTCAAAAGAAATGCAGTGAGGGATTAATGCTTAAACACAAAAACGGTCCCTATGCCGTGGGCAGAAAAAAAGGAAGTTGGTGGAAATGGAAAACAGATCCTAAAACTATAGATGCTGTCTTGACCTATGCTATGAGAGGGCATGGACGACGTACTAATTTATATACAGACTATACTTTTGCCCTGTGGCAAGAGGATAATTTGGTCACTTTTGCAAAAGCATATTCGGGATTGACTGATGCTGAAATAAAGGAGGTTGATCGATTTGTGAAACAAAACACCTTAGATCGATTTGGACCGGTGAGACAAGTAAAACCAGAATTAGTTTTTGAAATTGCTTTTGAAGGGTTGGCTCCCTCCTCTCGACACAAAAGCGGTGTAGCAGTCCGTTTTCCTAGAATTTTACGCTGGCGTCACGACAAAAAAATCAAAGAGGCAAACAGTCTTGATGACCTTAAAGAATTACTTGTATGAAAGAAGTAAATTTTTGGTTTGAAGAACAGGGTTGGCGACCGCAACCATTTCAAAAAGCTTGTTGGAAGGCATACGAACAAGGGCAAAATGGGATGTTGCATGCCCCTACTGGTAGTGGTAAAACCTATGCCCTTTGGGGAGGTATTGTAGCTGAAGCTCAGAAAGAACATTCTCTTAAAAAAGCTACTTATGCGCTCTGGATTACACCACTAAGAGCGCTTGCTGTTGAAATTCAGCAAGCGACACAAAGAATGAATGATGCTTTACTCCCTGCCACGAAAGTGGCCCTTAGAACAGGAGATACTTCTCAAAACCTAAGGGCAAAACAAAAGCGAGACCCCTCCTTTGGATTAGTAACAACACCAGAAAGCCTTCATGTTTTGTTAAGTACCAAAGAGCATAAAACCTATTTTAAACAACTTCGAGTAGTAGTCATAGACGAATGGCATGAACTATTGGGGACCAAAAGAGGCGTTCAGGTGGAACTCGCTTTGGTCTACTTAAGATCCTTTATTCCCGAGTTACGCGTTTGGGGTATATCTGCTACCCTTGGTAACCAAGAGTTAGCAAGAACAATTTTGTTAGGTACAACAGAAAATTATTCAGTAATTAATGCAAAAATTTCAAAGAATATTAGAGTGAAGTCTGTGCTTCCAAAAACGATGGAACGCTTTCCCTGGCGTGGTCATTTGGGTTTGCACCTGCTACCTCAAGTATTGAATTTAATTGAAAAACACAAAAGCACCTTAGTATTCACAAATACTCGGGCACAATGCGAACTTTGGTTTCACGCCTTATTAGAATCAAACCCTAATTTGGCAGGAAATATTGCTATGCATCATGGCAGCATGGATAAAAAAATTAGACTTTGGGTTGAGGAAGCACTTCGTAGCAACACTCTAAAAGTTGTAGTTTGTACTTCTAGTTTAGATTTAGGAGTCGACTTTAGTCCAGTGGAAAATTGTATTCAAGTAGGAAGTCCCAAGGGAGTTGGAAGATTTATTCAACGCGCTGGACGAAGTGGTCATCAGCCAAAAGCGGTCAGTACAATTCATTTTCTACCTACACACGCCATGGAATTGATTGAATCAGTGGCTTTGCAATCTGGTATTGAAAAACAACAACTAGAAGATCGCATCCCATTTTTAAACTCTTATGACGTATTACTCCAATTCATGATGACATTAGCTGTAGGAGCTGGATTTCACCCTAATCATCTTTTCCCAATCGTGAGAGAAACTTTTTGTTTTCAAACCCTTGAAAAAGAACATTGGCAATGGCTACTTAATTTTTTGATCAAGGGCAGTCAAAGTTTAGAACACTATGATGAATATAAAAAAGTAACGGTTTTAGAAGATGGCACCCTCAAGGTTTTGAACAAAACCATAGCTATGCGCCACCGCTTATCGATGGGCACCATTGTAAGTGATGCTCATCTTAGAGTGCGCTATCAAAAAGGTGGCCATTTAGGAACTATTGAAGAGTGGTTTATTGCAAAATTAAACCCTGGAGATGTCTTTACATTTTCTGGAAGAAATTTAGAACTCATTCGCATAAATAATATGGAGGTGATTGTCAGAAAATCTAACTCTAAAAAAGTAAGAATACCCGCCTGGATGGGCGGGCGTATGAGCTTTAGTGCACATTTGAGTGATTTATTAAAAAAGACACTTTTTGAATCTCATAAGAACAATAGTCCCGAATTTGTCGCCTTACAACCCATTTTTGAGCAGCAACAAAAGGAATCGGTAATTCCTCAACCTGATGAATTTTTAATAGAACGGTTTGAAACTCAAGAGGGTTTTCACACCGTTTTTTATCCTTTTGAAGGATATGCCATTCACGAAGCATTGGCAAGTTTATTGGCATATCGCATAAGTTTGTGGCAGCCCATCGGTTTTACTATGGCGTTTAATGACTACGGTTTTGAATTGCTTTCAGATCAAGCTTTTGATAAACAAGCCTTCTTAGATAACAACCTTTTGACACCTCATCATTTACTGAATGACCTTCAAAAGAGTATTAATATTTCAGAAATGGCTCGTCGTCGTTTTAGAGATATTGCCGTTATTTCAGGTTTGGTTTTTCAAGGATTTCCAAACAAGCCTATTAGGACCAAACATCTACAATCCGGCTCGCAATTATTTTATGAGGTGTTTAAAGACTATGAACCTGACAATTTACTCTATCAACAAGCTTTGCAAGAAACCCTTGATCATGGAATGGAAAGAGGTCGTCTGACTCAAGTATTGGAACAATTGCAAACTAAAACCATAACTTGGCGTGCTTGTTCTCAACCCACTCCATTCTCTTTTCCAATCATCACAGATCGAATTCGTTCTAAGCTGTCCTCTGAAAGCGTTGAAGATCGCATTAAAAAAATGTATCTCCAACTAGATAAAGCTACTCAATGAAAGAAATTGAAATTTATCAACACCATTTTTTATTGCTTCCAAGCGGTGCCATTTTTTGGAGAGAAGCTCAAACTTTACTTATTGCAGATGCGCATTTAGGCAAGGTGGCTCATTTCAGAAAAAATGGGGTTGCAGTACCCCGCAAAGCAGAGGGAGCTTTTTATCAAAAAACGGAAGGTCTCCTTAGAAAATATTCTCCCCAACGTATAC
>CENX01033104.1_pt1 | contig 13092 bp, 15 predicted proteins | sample 361321 | NCBI WGS metagenome assembly CENX01 (sample SAMEA2619678, study PRJEB7988) | marine metagenome | isolation source: saline water (ENVO:00002010), including | reverse complement strand
TTCACCCAGCTTGGTCGGTGGAGTGGATGGTTAGAGTTTCACGGACAGCGTTACGAATTTGACCGTGACATAACGTTAGGGACGAAGGATCGGTCTTGGGGTATTCGCCCACTCGCTGGTGGGGACAGGAGAGGAGCCCCAGCATTACCGCAAGCCGGTGGGCTGTTTTTTCTGTGGGCGCCGTTGCACTTTGATGACTTCTGCGCCCACTATCAACTTTTTGAAGACACAAAAGGACGCACACTCTTCAGCGTCGGTGCTTTACTGCCCGTTTATGACAGTATTGATGCCTTACCCGGTGTAGAAGACCCCACGGTTACCCATTGCCGCAATCTTGAGCATAAACTTTCTTTTGCTTCAGATAGCCGCATGATTGAATCCGTTGAATTAGCAATGACAGAAATTGAATCAGGCGACAGAGTTTCAATTGACTTTGAAAAGCTTTTCACGTTCCGAATGAAAGGCATTGGGTACAGTCACTCTGAGTGGGGTCATGGAATGTGGAAAGATGATGTTGCTATCGGAAGTGAACAATGGGACATCGCTGACGTTGACGATACAGCTTTTGAAAATCAGCATGTTCAGCATCTTATGAGGGTCAAAATTGGTGGTAATGAAGGTATCGGAGTTCTTGAACAAAACATTCTCGGCCCTTATGAACCATATGGTTTGGAGGGGGCTATACGCCCGCCTTCTGCGCCTTAACCTAAGTCCCTATTATGAATCTTTGCTGTCGGTGAGGAAACGAAGCTAGAAAAGCCGAGATACATTTCCTCTACCGACGAGCAAAGGATAATTTGGGCGTGAGGGGAAAGCTACTCAAATTATCTCTGTGGATACTTATCGGAACTTCATAAATTGAATAGAGTTCAGCGGTAAGAATGCCCCATTATTATGGAGGCAATGAACACTGTCATGAAGTCCAAGGCCACGTTTGATTGAGACTGCTGATTTAATATTACTGAGGCAGTGAACACTGTCATGAAGTCCTAGGCCGCTATGCAATGAAGCTGTACCACCGGTAGTCCAAATTGTGGATGCACCACCGTTAGTCCAAATACCGTCAGAGCGACCTTCGTCACCGGCAACGAAGAGATTGCTGTTTTTAATGTCATTGACGACGTCAGAATCTCGAACAACATCGTTAAAAGAGATTCTTGATCGCTTAACATTCGCTCGTACTTCGTTGACTTCAACAGGTGATACTTTTTCGTTAACAAGTTTGGCTGACTCAAAGGAGGTAACCGGTGCTTTAACACCTGTAGTCCAGTCGGTGTAATGTGGCTTTGCTGATGCGGTTCCCATGGAACCAATGAGCAGACTTATTCCTACCGCTAAGGTAACTGTAATTTTTGTTCGTGTTTTCATTTACGCCTCCTAGGCTTTATTTGTGCTAGGTAGACGAGGAGGAGTTACTTTTCTTACACCCCAAGAATAAATAACCCTAAAAGTAGCAAATCCTCCTTCTCAGGGGGGGCGAGAAAGAGGAGTCGCAACGCACTTACGGAGGTGCAATACCTATTGTTACGTATTTCTACCTAGATATCTACTAATGTGACACCATTCACAGTTCACCTAAATATCTACTTTAAGAAGCTTTGCGGCATTGTCCTGAAGAAAAGGTTTCCACACATGATCACGAAAAGGAACACCTTCCATTTCTTCCATGATTCGGTCAAGTTCTAAACCAAAAGGGAAATACCCTCCGTAAATGATTTTGCCACTTCCTCTTGTATTAGCGTAATCAATAATTGCTTTTGGGTAATGCTTTGGTGCGAACGCTGACGTTGAGTAGTACAAGTTGGGCCATTTCAACATGAGTTTCACTGCAAGTGCTTCGTCGGGTTCAGCTCCGTGTCGCATGACGATTTTTAGGTCTGGGAAGTCGTAACAAACCGGATCGAATCGTGAAACATTCTGGGAATCGCCGATAACTCGAGGTCCTGGAACACCAGCATTGATAAAGATTGGCAGATCTAGTTCTACACAGGTTGCATAAATAGGATACGTTTTCGCATCATCTATCGGGACGTGAGGATCGCATCCAGAAGGGAAAAAAGAAACTGCCCTAATTCCATGCATGAAGTGATCTTTTCTTATCTTGATGACTGAACCCATGACATCATTAGGATCTATTGGCGAGCAGAGAAGGAAACGGTCGGGGTGTGCTTTCGCTGCTATTGGTGCTCTGGTTCCCATGAGGGTTACCAAACCAATATTTACACCGTTATTATCCATTGCGTTTATGGTTCGTTCAATAGCGTCTTCGTCTTGATCAGCTTGGGGGACGTCTTTAAAGATGTAATCAGCGACATGTTCCTCGCCTTTGTCTTGCTCACGGACCGAAGGTGGAACGTAATGACTGCTCTTCGCGTCTTTAAACCCAACCATGGTGTCAATAATTTGGATTCCATTACGTTTGCTCACTCTGTCAGACTACATCGCCGGTTGTTTTCTTGAAAGCAGAACATATTTGTGCGTAAAAACAATATCTGTTTTACGCTGAAGAGATGACCACCATAGTTGAGCGCCCTAAAGGGTGTTTGCCCCCAATACGAATTGACCACGTTGTTGATGAACCTGACCTGATACGGGAAATAGCGAGAAATAATGGACCGTATTTTATGCCGGCACGTTACTTAATAGGCGGAGAAACTGCTGCTGATGCTCGTAAACGTACCCCTAAGGTTATTAAGGACGCTCCCTCGTATTTAATCGGGCCGACATGGAGGGGTGATTGGGCTTTTGACGGAGAAATATTGGTTGAGGAAGCCGCCCCGCTCCTCCACCATCAGGGTTTCATTGATGCTACGAAGGAAATGTTTCAAACTGAAATTATTGTGCCAGAACAAGTCTTCGTGAATCTGTCATCGCCTATGAATGCGCAACCTTTCTCACACGTTGATATTCCCGAATTTAGAGGAGTGAACCGTCACAACGCTCCGGGGTGGTTTCTTCAAGCTATGGGTTCATCTCGATTATTTGAGGACGTGCGAATTTCTATCGTTACGGCTGTGGCATGGTTCCATCAAGGAGAACGCGGTTTTTTCAGGTATTGGCCAGAAGGTCGCGAGAATGAGAGTATTCGTCATGAGAATATGTGGAACACCGCTGTTATTGGAGATAACGACTTCATGCATCATCTTGTTGAACGAGTCGGTTCAAAACCGAATGGGCCTCCCGAGGGAATGTCAATAAATACCGAATTAAAGCATGATGGAGTGTCTTGGAAGGTCCTTGAACAAGGAGAAGAGTTAGCTTCATATAGTGAATTAGACGTCCGGCTTTCGCTTTCATGGAAAGCAAAGGTGTACTCAGACAAACAAACGTATGAGGATTCAACTAATGGGATTGACAATATAGGAATCAATGAAGCTATCGGGCGTTTTAATCAGGAACTTGGAAGCAATTTTAAAGAGCTGAGTGATGATGATCTACGTAAGGAACTTTCTCAACGATGGAGCGGCTACGTTCTCTAATTGTTTCTTTCTTCGCCACCATGCGCGAGTCGAGGCGCGAACTGCAAAGGTTCGTCAGAATATGGGTTTGCCCTTGGTGCTTCTTTGAAGCGTTCCCGTGCTGACACAGGTGCCTCACCGTTTTCATCTGTGATTTGATACCCAATTCCCAGTTCGCTGCTCCAATGGACTCGGCCTGTCATTTCATGGTGCAGTGGGTCGGCAATAACGGCAGCTGCTACTCGTCCGATAAAGATAGGGGTTTCAGCTCCATCCATAGCTACTTGAATACCCTTTTCTGCTTGATCTTCAATAAATTCAGTTTTAGTAGGGCCGGGACGGAGCGCGAGGGCAGTGACGTTCTTAGGGGCGAGTTCGAGTGCCATGTCATGGGTTAGGCGGTCAAGGCCGGCTTTGCCGACACTGTATGACGAGTTGAAGAGGTACACGAGTCCTGCAGGTGAGGTGATGTTGATAATGATTGGCCGGTTTGCTGATTCGAAGAGGAGTGGGGCGGCATGCCATGAGGCGACGTAATGTCCTCGTAATCCGATACCTACTTGGTCGTCCCAGATGCTGACTGGGTGTTCCCAAAAGCCACCTTCCCATGCTGGTGGGTCAGGGATTTTAAAGACGTTATTGACGAGAATGTCTAAGTGCCCATGGTTATCTTTGATTTGAGTGAAAACAGCTTCTATCTGCGCATCATCAAAGTGATCTGTTTGGATGGCTATCCCTTTCCCACCTGCTTCTGTTACTTCTCGAGCGGTGGTATCAATGGTTCGAGGTTTGTCACCGATGCTTCTTCCAGTGACATACACAGTTGCGCCTTGTTCACCCAGACCAATAGCTACGCCGCGCCCTATTCCCCTACTTGCTCCGGTTACAACTGCTATTTGCCCGTCTAGTGTTCCCATGTTTCCTCCGCATTTACTTTTGTGAATGTTAAACGATGAATTGTATTGTTTCTATTTTGTTCCTATATTTATGGTTCATGGTTTTGTGGTGGTAAACATAGAGAAACCTCTGATGAAAAGGAATGGGATGCAGAAGTTCTCTGGGACGGAACCGAAACTAGGTATCACGATGCTTGCTACCTGTAATACGCTTCCTCCTTCTCAACTAGCGCAAGAAGTTGAAGGTAGAGGATTTGACTCTCTGTGGCTTCCAGAACATTCGCATATTCCTTCAAGTCGGGCGACTCCGTTTCCAGGAGCAGCGCCAGGACGTGAGGAACTTCCCGACGTGTATTGGAACTTGAATGATCAGTTGGTGGCGTTGGCTATGGCTGCTGCGGTTACCGAAGATCTAATTCTTGGGACTGCAGTGACTCTTGTTGCTCAGCATGATCCGATTTGGTTAGCAAAACAATTAGCGACATTGGATTTTCATAGTCAGGGTCGCCTAGAGGTTGGTGTCGGGTTTGGTTGGAATCGGGAAGAGTATGAGGCTCATGGGCATGATTTCTCTGACCGTTACACGCGCACAAAGGACAACATTGGAATTATGCGAGCACTCTGGACTCAGGACGAAGCATCTTTTGATGGAGAGCGAGAATCGTTGGAACCATCGTGGTCCTGGCCTAAGCCTTCAAGGAATATTCCGTTGCTGCTTGGCGGTGGTAGTGGGCCACGTTTGCTTTCGCATTTGTTTGAGTGGGGTGATGGGTGGATGCCGATACGAAGCCCTAAAGGTTCCTTCGTTGATGATGTTTTAAGAGTTCAACGTTTAGCTGAGGAAGCAGGTCGAGATCCTGCATCAATTTCTATTACCGTGATGAACGCCCCTCAATCAATTGACGAACTCGAAGAGTTAGGTGAACTCGCTGTTGATCGTGTGGTATTTACGATTTGGCCTCAAGAACCAGATGCTGTTCTGTCCGAATTGGACCGTTTAGCCGGTATTGCCGATTCATTCCTGTCACGTAGCTGAGTTTAAGGGACTTCTAACCGGTTCAATCGGGCACTTGATAACGCTATGCCTGCAATAGATATGATGATGAGCATCAGTATGCTGACATTCTGTGAGGGGTCAAAGAGGTAATCAAATTCAACATTGGTTCGTCCGGTAATGATTGCTCGGCTGTATCCGGAAACAGCGAGTGCAGCTGCGGGTTTAGCGAAACTAGCAACGATTGCTTCCCAAATAAAAATATAAGCGAGTCCCCACAACACAGGGTTTTTCACGATTAATCCGAGTGTGACAAAGAGGCCGCTATATGCGAGTACTGCGAGGATTGACGTGATGATTGTTGCGGTTACCACACTGTTTCCAGCATCAAGAAGAATAGCTGAAATGGTAATTGGGATAACTGTGAGTGGGAGTGCGATGGTGATACTGGCTGCCCATGCTCCAGTTGAGACTGACAACCTTGAGATTGGCCGCAACCATAGGTAAACAAGTGTTCCGTCTTCTCGTGTATCTCCGAGTGATGCTGATGCGAAAATGAGTGCGACGATGGGTATAAGTATTGATAATCCCATGTAAGAGATAAACCCTACGCCTGCTTCTAATGGGTCATCACTTTGCCGTCCGATAACCCACCCAAGGAGAATTGGGAGTAAACCAATGATTGTGATTCCTATAAGTCTTCCCTTGGTGATGAGTTGTTTTAGTAGAACATTGTGGGTCAGTCGTATAGCTTGAAGCGGAGTGATCGTGGACATTATTTCCCCTCGATCAGGTACCGGAACACGGATTCAAGGTCATCGTCCATGGGAACCACTTCGTTGAGGCTTACATTCAACTCTTTTGCTATTGGAGCGATTGAACGTCCAAAGGCATCTATGTGTGATGTAGTGATGTTGAGCTTGCCTTGTTCTAAGGTGACCCCGTCAATGACTTCTCGTTCTAATAATGCTGCTCCAAGTTTGCGGGGATGATTGGTGGTGATTTGGATGACATGGGGCTGATCTTCCATAAGTGTTCGTAAGTCTCTGTAGTCTCCGGATGCTGCTAATCGTCCTTGAGCGATAACCAGTACTTGTGATCCTATTCGCGCGACTTCATCAAGTATGTGACTTGAAATAAGCACGCACTTGCCTTGTGAACCAAGGTCATGGAAGAGCTCTATCATTCTATTTCGCTGGACGGGATCTAATCCTGATAACGGTTCGTCAAGGATAAGAATATCGGGATCGTTTACGAGGGCTGCGGCTAGTTTGACCCGCTGACGCATACCCTTTGAGAAAGAACCCACAGCTTTATCCGTAACGGTGTCAAGGTCAACAAGTGTGAGTGCTTGTGTGGTGGCTTCGCCGGTGTTAGCGACACCGTGCGTCTTAGCTGCTATTTCTACGAATTGATGTGCGGTTAGTCTGTCAAAAAGGGCATCTTGTTGTGGTGAGAGCCCTATCTTGCCCCGCACAGGGGTGTCTTTCCGGGCATCGCTTCCCAGAACTTTTACTGTTCCAACGGTGGGTGTAGTCAGGCCACATAGCATACGGAACAGAGTTGACTTTCCTGCACCGTTTGGCCCAAGCAACGCTGTAACGCCTTCATCTAACGTGAAACTGACATCAGAGACAGCGACAACGTTGCCAAATGTCTTTGATGCACCAGCGACTTCAATCATATGAACTACTGGTGGTGGTTTAGGAGTCATTAGATTGCCTCCCGGTTACGGTAAATGAAAGCGATGATGGAGCATGTCGCTATAAGCCAAGCAAAGAAACCGAGCGTGACCATTGATGTACTTATCTCGCTATATTCGTTGACAATGGACTCGGCGTTGCAGAGTCGGGCGCCGAATTCGTATGCGGTTTCAATTGGGTTTATGAGCAAAATATTTTTGCCAATATTGGTTTCCTGATAAAGGACCCAGCTTGGAATATTAGTTCCTACATAGGCAAGGAGTACGACGATGCTAGCGATCGCTCTCCGGTTTGTGAAACATGAGAACGCCAGCCCGAATGCGCATAGAAATAGTGAAACAAGAAGGCATGCTAAAAGAAGTCTTCCGAATGTTTCGAACCATGCTCCTATTCCATTTGGCCCTAAACCCTTAATCGTTTTCCCTAAGAGGTAGAGAAGAGCTGGACCGAAGGTAATGAGTAGTATCGATCCAGCTACCGAGAATGTTTTAGCAGTGAGATATGTTGGTTTCGTTAATGGTGTTGACATGTACAGCGAATACATGCCATCCTTCTGATCGCGCACTATTGCATCAGGTGCGACCAGGGCTGCAAAGAGAATCATCACGACTGCCGGAGCGACCATCCCCCAAGAGTCAGTTGTGAGAAACCCAGCATCATCACCTCCAAAAAAGAAAACAACTGCAAGTTGGATGACAACGATGAGGTAGGTGATACCAAGTATGGCCATTGGGAAAAACTTGTGCCGTGCCTTCCGTCCTAAACCAAAGATGCTTCGCGTGGTTTGCCACGCTGTCGACCGAATTGCGCTTCCTACCCCGAGTCTTTCACCATCAAATTTTCGATATCCTCTGTCCAGAATTCTGGCATTACCTGCATTACTCATGATGGAACATCCAAGATGATATCTTCTAGATTTCGACGGCGATGTTCAAGTCGCTTCATTCTCGCACCGGCATTAGCTACTGTGTCTCGGATTAGATCTGGGAGTAGGTCGGGTTCACCATCAGGTATTCGAAGAATCATGCTTTCAGGTTCACGTAGGACAGTTAAACCTGCCTCCTGAAGAGCTTTTTCTACCTCCCATACAGCGTTTGGGAGATCATCTATAGCAACTAGTTCTATTTCAAGTCCGGTGCTTTCACCTGTCAGTTTATCTAGCTGGCCGGCAGCTATTAGCTTTCCTGCGTTAAGGATGACGATGTTGTCGCAGATCTGTTCAACCTCTTCAAGGAGATGTGACGAGATCATGACATGTATTCCATATTCTTCACTAATCTGACGTATGAGGGTCAGAACTTCATCTCGGGCGAGAGGGTCTAGCCCATCAGTTGGTTCATCAAGAAAAACCAGTTTCGGGTCAGCAGCTATTGCCTGTGCTAATTTCACGCGCTGTCTCTGTCCTGTGGACATAGTTCCTATCGGGCGGAATCGCTCTTCACCAAGGCCAACAAGCCATAAAATATCGCTTGCTCTTGTTTTTGCTTCTTTCCTTGGTATTCCTCGGACTTCGGCTAGGTGTTTTACGAAATCAACTGCGGGCATTTCGTCGGGGAGAATGTTTCGTTCAGGCCCATAGGAGACAAGTGATCGTAATTTCGCACCGTCAGCGACGGGCTCGAGGTCTAAGACTCTGATTGATCCTGTGGTCGGTGCTCGCAAACCTAACGCTATAGACATGAACGTGGTTTTTCCGGCGCCGTTAGCGCCTACTAATCCTGTTACTCCGGAATGGACCGTGAAATCAACCTCATCTAGTGCGCGGTGCTCTCCGAATTGCATTGTTAAGTTTGAGACAGTGATGAGTTCCATGACGGTTTGGAGTGATTGAAAGTAGCGAATTTCTATACTTCGTATTCCCCAAAGATATCTAAATTACGAAATGTGATTTCTCCGAATGTTTCTTCTGTTTCTTGATTATCATCTTCTGTGATTTCTAGTTCGTTATTTTTTTGTGCCTCTTCCCATGAGTCAAATTCAATAAGTTGTATGACCGTTCCAGGGTTATCGCGATCAACACAAATTGTTGCTTTTTTCGCATAGGACCGTCCGTCCGCTTTCTCTATGTAATGTTGGAGTGCTTTTTCTGCATCTTCTGCATTACCTTGGAATTCCATAATTTGTAAAAATTTCATTTTTCTTCTTTCTCTTATCTTTTAATTGTTACGACTCTTTTTGTTCTCTAAAACGTCCTATTTTTGCTGCAGCTTCCGTTAATACTGCTTCTATTTGAGCGTTAACTGACCGAAATTCATCGGACGCCCAGCGTTCATAGGTGCGATATAGATCTTCAGATACTCGTAACGGAAACTGTTTTCTTCCCTCAGACATATTACTTACCGATTGAGAGTTCCAACGTTTACTACTGGTGCGGTTGGAGCGTCGCTTGCTATGACAGTCATCAAGTTTGAAGCAAACGTTGCTTTACGATCAGCATCTAATTGAATAGGGTCGCTTCCATCAGTGCCTTCTTCAAGGGCATCTATTGCTTCGCGAACCATAAGGACGGCTCCTTCAACGATTTTGGCCCGAGCAGCAACAATTGCTGCTGCTTGTTGTCTACGAAGCATAGCTTCAGCTATTTCAGGTGCGTAGGCTAAGTCATTCAGTCGAGCTTCAAGGATCTCTACTCCAGCTTCGTTCGCTCGTTCCTGAAGTTCAGTTCTGAGGTGATCGTTGACTTCATCGGCGTCACCAATCAGTGTGATTTCATTTTCGCCATCTTCAAATGAATCATACGGGTATGACCTAGCAAGGTTCCGTACCGCCGATTCGGATTGTGTATGCACATAATTGGTGAAGCTTTCTACTCCGAAAACTGCTTTTGCGACGTCAACGACTCTCCAAACAACAACAGCCCCTATTTCAATAGGATTTCCGTTTGCGTCATTAACTTTCGCTGTGTGCGTTGTGAAGTTTCTAACTCGGAGGGATATTTTTTTCTTAGTATAGAAAAGGTTTGTGAAACGTAGCCCTTGAGTCTCGTCACTACCTCGATATGCACCGAAAAGGGTTAGAACAGCTGCTTGGTTGGGCTGCAACATGTAGAGACACATGGGTGCTATGAGCGTAAATATTGACAAGATGATCGCTGGGAGTATGGTTCCCCCATTACTTACTCCTGATAAGGCCCATAGGGTGATCATCACTGGAAGATTGATCAACCAGATGACAATCATGGTTATTCCGTTGCGAACTTTTCCAACTTTGTCAGGGTTCAGCTCTGTTATGCTCATTACGTAATCTCCTCTATTTTTAATTCTTTGTTTATTTATCGGGTGACTGCTGTTCCAAATACCAGTATTTCGGCTGCTCCTTGCATGACTTCAGTGCTTTCGAAACGAACTCCAACGATGGCATTCGCTCCCATGGCTTCTGCTTGTGCCACCATCTTGTCTATTGCTTCTACTCGGGCTTCTTCCATCAGTTTCTCGTAACTACCGAGTTTTCCTCCAACGAGGCTTTTTAAGCCCGCACCGATATCTTTTCCTACGTTTTTTGTTTTGATGGTGCTTCCTGAGACCATGCCAAGTGGTGTCCCACCAATATTTTCTATTGTAAATAAATCCATTGCTGCTCCTATATCAATGTGATATCACAATGATATAGGAGTACTTAATTTGTAGCAAGTGATTCAGTAATTTTCGTGAATGTTTCGAAGATGGAAGCTGTCATCTGACCACTGTTCCGGTAATCTCAGATTGAGATGTATTTGCGTTTAAATTCTGATGAATTAGCTATTAAAGATATTTTTAACTCGTTTTTTGAAAGCGAGTGCTCAGTTGAACGTGTCCGCTCAGCCCAGCACGAGGGTTTTGACCCCAAAGCTTGGGAACGTTTCGTTGAAACTGGTGCGCCTGGTATGTGCTTACCGGAAAGTAGTGGAGGTGGCGGGGCATCCTTAACGACGGGTGCGATCGTCGCTGATTTGCTTGGAGAGTACATTGCCCCGCTTCCCTTTATTGAGCATCTAGTTGCGTCTCGTCTGCTTTCATTGTTAAATCCGGAACATGATCTGCTCCCTTCGGTGGCTAGTGGGGAAAAAATTATTACTTTAGCGCTGAAACCAACCAGCGGAGATACCGCAAAGATAGTTCCAGCTGGAGCTATTGCTGATGCAGTTATCGTGAATACTGGATCTGACCTTATTCTAATTGTTGGCAAAGACAGTGATTCTTACCTTCGCAACACGGCGGACTTACCGTTAGGAAATCGTTCCCTTGCTGAAGGTGAAATTATTGCAACAGGAAGCGCAGCTTTATCAGCATTCAACCGAGCGATAAACGAGTGGCAGGCCCTTATCGCTGTTGCGTTAACAGGGTTAGGAAGAAAAGCTGTTGACATTGGCGTTTCGTACGCTAAAGAAAGATACCAATTTGGTGTTTTGATCGGTTCTTTTCAAGGACTTCAACATGGTTTCGCTTCTTCTATAACTGGAGTGGAAGGGTCACATTTTCTCTCGAGTAGGGCTATTTCAGCTCTAGAAAATAATACTGACATGGCTGAAAGCCTTTCTGGTATGGCTTTCTTATTTGCTTCAGAATCTGCTCTTAATGCAGCCGCTACTTCTTTGCAGTACCACGGAGGGTACGGGTTCGCTGAAGAATACGATATCCAGCTTTACTATCGTCGTGCAAAAGGTTGGCCACTTCAGTTGGGTGACCCAGGATTGGAATATCAACGCATCGCGAATCTCTGTTTACCTTCAGGGAAGGTCGCATAATGGATTGGTCATTCCCAAGTGAAGCTGAAGATTTCCGCATTGAAGTAAAAGAGTTCATAGCAGAACATTTAACCGAGGACGTTATTAGTTCAACCCATGATGGCACAATCCATAACTGGGATTTCCACAAAAAAATTGCTGAACGGGGCTGGTTAGGGGGTGCTGTACCATCAGAACTCGGTGGTGGAGGTAAGACCGCCCTTGAGATGGCTGTGATGGTGGAAGAGCTTCAATTAGCTGGCGCACCAATTGATGGAATGGGAGTCGCTATAGTCGTTGCATCAGTAATTCTCGAACTTGGAAATGACCACCTGAAAGAAACAATTGTTCCAAAGTTGCTTGATGGTGAAACCCTAGTTTCATTCGGTTATACGGAACCAGACTCTGGTTCCGATGTTGCTGCTGCTCAAACTCGTGCAATACGAGACGGTGATGAATGGGTAATAAACGGGCAGAAAATGTGGACGACAATGGCCCACATAGCTGACTATGTTCTTCTTTTAACGCGGACGAATACGGAAGTCCCTAAACACAAGGGACTGACGTTTTTTATCGTTCCGTTGAACACAGCTGGGATTGAGATTCAACCGGTTCACACTATGGGAACAGAACGATCAAACGCTACTTTTTATGATGATGTTCGAATAGGGGATGAATGGCGGATCGGTGAAATTGATGGCGGTTGGGAAATCATGAAAGCGGCCTTGAAATATGAACGGGGAATAGCTGGTGGACAGTTCCCATCTCCTCCTCTAATTGATGCGTTTCTTGAATATGCACAACATACTGAACGACCGGATGGAGTGCCTATTATTGATGACCCTGTTGTTCGCGAGCGCCTCGTTCGGGCTCTTATAGATGTTGAGGTTTGCCGAGGCTTCGCATATAACACTGCTTTCCTTGCAGCCGAAGGAACTATGTTTGGAGTCGAAGGATCAATGACAAAACTCTTCGCAAGCGAATCTTATAAAAAACATTCAAAATGGTTTATTGATATGGCCGGTTCCGAAGGTCTCCTTTATCTTGGTGAAGATGAAGCGCCTGTTGGTGGGTTGCTTGATGAACATTTCCGCCACGCTCCCGTAACAACTATTTATGGTGGAACAAGTGAAATTAGTCGAAACCTTATTGCCGAAGGCCTCCTTGGGCTTCCCCGAACAAGGTAAATCTGACTGTGTACGAGTTTGAGGATGTCAATACAGCTGATGCTCGATACCTTTTTGGCATTCCTATTTTAGTTACAGTAGTCGCAGTTCTCCCTCAGCTCGTGCTCACGAGCCGAGTAAAAACTCCTTTGGTATCCCAATTAGCAATTGTT
>CENX01211286.1_pt1 | contig 13104 bp, 12 predicted proteins | sample 361321 | NCBI WGS metagenome assembly CENX01 (sample SAMEA2619678, study PRJEB7988) | marine metagenome | isolation source: saline water (ENVO:00002010), including | reverse complement strand
GAATACCAAACCAGCCTGCAATGACAATAGCGGTGGCGGCGGCCAAGCGGGCGGCAAGTAATTCTTGTTTATCGGTGATAGAGGGCATGAAGGTACTTTTAAGCAGGTCATGTGAAATCGAACTTGAAATAACCAGTAATAACCCTGCCGCAGTCGACAGTGCTGCGGCCACCGCACCTGCCGCAATTAAGCCAATCACCCAATTCGGCAGACCGGCGATTTCAGGGTTAGCAATAACCATAATATCGCGGTCAACGTAAATTTCATTCTCACTATCACTGGGTGCATTCTCCAATAATCGCTGACCGTATTGCCCCCGAGCATCGGTGAATTGGGGTTTAGTTGGTACCAAGGCATGCCCTGCTCGATACTGAATTCGACCATCGGCATTTTTGTCTTGCCAAGCGATAAGCCCCGTTGATTCCCACTTGCCCACCCATTCAGGCGCATCTTCATACGCCACTTCATTCACGCTGTCAGTTAAATTTAACCGCGAAAAACCTGCCACTGCCGGAATGGTAGTATAAATAACCGCGATAAATAATAAGGCATAACCTGCCGATAAGCGCGCATCTGACACTTTAGGTACCGTAAAGAAACGAACAATCACATGCGGTAAGCCAGCCGTGCCAATCATTAAGGTAACAATGATCATCAAGGTATCAAGCGTTGATCTGATCGAGCCCGTATAGGCATGAAAACCCAAATCAACGGTGACTTGATCCAACTTTTGCAACACCGTTAAGCCAGAGCCATCATTGAGCTGGCTACCTAGACCCAATTGCGGGATAGGATTATTGGTCCACATGATGGATAAAAAGACTGCCGGCACCATAAAAGCAAACACCAGCACACAGTACTGGGCAACTTGGGTATAGGTAATGCCTTTCATACCGCCCATCACCGCATAAAAGAATACAATCACCATACCAATAATCACGCCGGTATTAATATCAACTTCTAAAAAGCGTGAAAAGACAATGCCAACACCGCGCATCTGGCCAGCTATGTAAGTAAACGAAATAAAGATCAAACACAGTACCGCAACCGTGCGTGCCGCTTTAGAATAATAGCGCTCACCAATGAAGTCGGGTACGGTGTATCGACCAAACTTGCGTAAATAGGGCGCCAATAATAAGGCGAGTAAGACATAACCACCGGTCCAACCAATCAAATAAACGGAACCATCTCGGCCTGAAAAGGCAACAATACCTGCTACCGATAAAAACGATGCAGCGCTCATCCAATCAGCGCCCGTTGCCATGCCATTTAATACCGGGTGCACGCCTCCGCCAGCCACATAGAACTGCTTAGTGGAATTCGCTCTCGTCCAAAAGGCAATGCCAATATAGAGCGCAAATGACAAACCAACAAATAAATAACTAAAGCTTTGTGCATCCATTACGATTCAGCCTGCGAGTCATCAGCCGCTTTCTCTACCGCTAAACGCGCTTCTAATCGCTGCATTAAACCGTGATAGATAAAGATAATCGCTACAAAAAATAAAATGGCGCCCTGCTGATTAAACCAAAAACCCAGCCCAAAACCGCCCAGTGAAAATTGATCCAAATAATCAACCAATAAAACTGGGCAAACTAACGCTACAATAAACCATAGCGACAATAACGACAGCAATATTTTTTTATTCTCATGCCAGTAACGGTCAGCAATAGCCTGCTTATTTTTTTCGCTAGAAGTAGATTCATGCATGGTGAAACCCTATGCGTTAGTTATTATTTATAATTTAAATACTCGCTCAGCATTTTGATGCAAAAACTTCGGCCACACCTCGTCTTTGAACGGAACTTTTTCCATATCAGAAAAAATTCGGTCTAACGATAAGGCCATGGGAAAATACCCTGCATAAAGAATCTTTTCGCTACCTCGAGTATTCGCATAATCGATAATTGCCTGTGGATAATATTTTGGTGCAAAAGCACTGGTCATATAATATAAATTGGGGTACTTGATCATCAGTTTAACGGCCAGATCAACCCAAGGCTCAGCGCCATGCTTCATCACGAGCTTTAACTCGGGAAAAAACCAACAGACTTCGTCGATGTGCTCGACTTTTTGTGGTTCTGCAGGGATTCGAGGGCCCGGTATACCGGCGCAAGGACAAAAAGGAATATCAAGGTCAATACAGGTGGCATAAATCGGATACCACTTTTTATCATTAATCGGCACCTGCGGACAGAGACCCGATGGAAAAGCTGTCACGGCTTTAAGATTATGCTCTTTATATAAACGACGTATCTTTCTTACCTCTTCCATGCCTTTATTCGCATTTGCCTCATAGGCTGAAAAAAAGCGAGTCGGGTGCTGCTTTAAGGCTTGGTGATGGGTGGGGCTCACATCGTCAATACCCAGCATAGCACGATGAATATTATGTTTATTCATCTGCTCTAGCGCATAGGCAATAGTATCATCTTGATTTGACAGATCAGGCACATCTTTAAACATATACTGAGCCGGCATTTTAAATTGTGTCTGGCTCTCTTGATCCATTAATAAATTCTGAAAGGACTCAAACCACTCAGAGCGGTCATCGCTACTTGGAATACCTAGCATCAAATCAATTACTTTGATTTCTTTTAAAAAAGCCATTACAACCCTCTTCCACTGCTGCTATTAATTGTTATCATTTCTAGACGATTCATCTTTACTAAAATTATATTTTAAAAGTGGACGTTTAGCGCAGTAAAACAACCGATGAACCGTGCCCAAACAAGCCTTGATTTCCGGTCACTCCAACTTTAGCATCGCTTACTTGTCGATCGCCGGCTTCACCTCTTAATTGCATGGTTAACTCGCAAACTTGCGCCAATGCTTGTGCCGGTACTGCTTCACCAAAGCACGCTAAGCCACCACTGGCATTCACTGGCACTCTGCCACCAATACGCGTATCGCCGTCACGTAGCAATTTCTCTGCATCGCCTTGAGGGCAAAGGCCGATATATTCATACCAATCAAGCTCCATTGCTGATGATAGATCGTAAACTTCTGCCAAGGAGACTTCTTCCGGACCAACACCCGCTTCTTCGTAAGCTTTTTGAGCGATTGATGCACGAAAAGAATAAGCGTTAGACGCTGCGGCAGAATCAGTCGCAATATCAGGCATTTCAACATCGGCACTGGCGAATTTTGGCGATACTGTAGAGATACCACCAATCTTCACTTGTCGCTGACTGCCAAGACGATCAGCATACTCTTTACTGGCCACCACCACGGCTGCACCGCCATCGCTGGTGGCGCAGATTTCAAATAAACGCAAAGGTGAAGCCACCATCGGTGAGGCTAAAACCTCTTCGACGGTGAATTTTTTGCGGTAGCGGGCAAATTCATTGCTGAAACCATGCTCAGCGTTTTTAACCTTAATGGCGGCAAAATCTTCGTCAGTAGCACCATACAAATCTTTACGACGTTGCGCATACAATGAAAAATAAGTTGGGTTGGTAATCCCCAAACGAAACCGAACCCAATCGGGGTCATCGGGCCGCTCACCTTTTTGAGGTGCTAAAAAGCCTTTTGGGGTAGTATCGGCACCAACCACTAAGGCCACTTCGCACTGACCTGCTTGAATCTTTGCTCTTGCCGCTGCCAAGGCCTGACTACCAGTTGCGCAAGCCGCATAGCAGGTCATAATTTCATTACCTTGCCAACCTAAGGCTTGTGAAAAAGTGGCGCCTGCCACATAACCAGGATAACCGTTTCTCATCGTCGCGCCACCTGCGACAAATTCAATATCTTGCCAACTAACGCCGGCGTCTTTTAATGCAGCTCGGGCAGCATGAACACCGTACTCGACAAAATTCTTACCCCACTTGCCCCAAGGATGCATACCGGCACCTAAAATAACCACGTCTCTACTCATAATACTTTTCTCAGTAAGGGTTAAGGGTTTATCTTTTTGGCTGCCAAACCCAACTCACGTAATCCTGTCCATCTTTAGTGAAAAGGGTTTGTAGCTGTAATTCAACCTGCATGCCGGTAGTCACATCATCGACCGTAACACCTTTGGCTAACTGGCCTAATATAATCATTCGCTCCTTCGCCAATTCAACGGCGGCAATCGCATAAGGCTCAAAGGGATCAGCTGCAACATAAGGTTCAGGTGGTTTATATTGGGCATCCGTATAAGACCAGATAGTTCCCTCGCGACTCAGCGGCACCGCATCAAATTCATCGCTTTCGCAGCTAGGATTACGACAAAAGGTAACATTGCCAGGAAAAAAATAGGTTCCACAGCGTTTGCATCGACTGCCTATTAAATGCGTATCGGCCTCGTCCATTGTGAACCAACCCTCGATAACTGGCAAAGCTGGATTAGCGCCGCTCGATACTTCAGTTGAACTCATACAACCCCCAAAAATACTAAAAAACCGCCAGAGTATCGAAAAGCCTCTATTGCGATCAAAAACATGCTTGTTTTGACGACCAGCATGGCGTTAGAAAGGTACTATTAAATGATCCAAAGTCTACATTTTTGCGTTAATATACACAATGAGTACACCATGCAGTCTACAGCCAAGCTTTGAACTCTTTGACCACTTGGCCAGCAAGCTGCGAGCTTAAAAAAACACCTCGTAAGGAATGCTTTGCATGTCAGGTTCTGAGCAAACCAACAGCCCAAGCAAAATCAAAGCGCCTAGCAAGCCCGCTAGCGGGGTTAAATTTGCCACACCTCAGGGTTTCTCAGCGATAAAGGATGGGATAAAAACAAACCCGAATCAAGCTAAGTCGACAGAGCGAAAACCCCCTTGGCTACGTATTTCGATGAAAACCAGTACCGCTTTTCAAGCAGTACGTGAAACGGTGAATGACCACCGCCTAGCCACGGTTTGCGAAGAAAGCCACTGCCCGAATATGAATGAGTGTTGGAGTAACGGCACGGCAACCATCATGCTTATGGGTTCGGTTTGCACACGCGCCTGTCGTTTTTGTTCAGTGGATACGGGTAATCCCCAAGGGTGGTTAGATGCGCAAGAACCGGCTAATGCTGCTCGCTCTGTTGAACTAATGAAACTGCGCTATGTCGTATTAACCTCCGTCGATCGCGACGATCTCAGCGATGGTGGCGCACTCCACTATGCCAAGTGCGTTCGCGCCATTCGAAAAGCCAATCCTGAAACCGCCGTTGAAGCATTAACCCCCGACTTCTCTGGCAATCAAGCCTGCGTGGCAACCGTAGTTAATTCTGGCTTGCAGGTGTTTGCTCAAAATGTTGAAACTGTTAAGCGGCTTACTCAGCGGGTGCGCGATCCGCGCGCGGGATATCAGCAAACGCTGGACGTCTTAGCTTTTGCAAAGCAAGAGCAACCGAACATTTTAACCAAAACTAGCCTGATGCTAGGCTTAGGCGAACAGGATGATGAGATCACCCGCGCGATGGAAGACATGCGCGCGCATGGGGTAGATATTTTAACACTGGGCCAGTACCTACAACCCACCAAGAACCACTTACCGGTTGAACGATGGGTGCATCCCGATGAATTTGCTCGCTATCGTGAACAGGGTCTTGAGATGGGCTTCACTGAAATTGCCGCTGGGCCAATGGTCCGCTCTAGCTACCGAGCCGACCGTATATTAGAAAAGAACAACCTTGGCCTTGGCAGCCCTGATTCATCCATCATCCCTGCGGTAAATCTATAATAGTTTAATTCGCCAGTTCTGAAAATTTCACCACCCGTGTTGTAGGTGTTTGAGGGTTCTCAGTCGGGAACACAAAGCGCCAATACATATTACCTGTTGGCCGACCCTCGGTATCGAGCCAGTTCGGTAGGCCCGGGTCTTGATGGGCAACAATAATTTTAAAACTGCCGTCATCCTCATACTGAATTTGTTTTTGATTCAGTGAAATCTGTCGATTGGAAAAATCATAACTCTGCATAAAACGGTTCCAAAGCACCACGTTAATAAAACGTGCAGGCGGCAATCGACCCTCAATAATTAAAGCTTCATCTGCCGCTAATTCATAGTTAGCAGCATTATAGTAGGCATGGGTATTGCCATAGGCCTGATCGCCCGAAGCGCTCACCCACTGCCCTGGCTTGCCAAATTGATTGGGCACCAAGCTGTACCAACCTAGTGGTGCTACTGCCTCTTCGGTGGGTTGCAGCAAGCTCATGGCGCCGTGCTCACGGACAAAATTTGCTACATAACGCAAATGGTTTGCCACTTCTTGATCGCCACCATTCGGCTTGAGTGGATCTGGATCGAGTGCTTCAATACGAATATCCATTTGAGCACTTTCATCCGCGGCAACCGATAACTTAGCCTCATGATAATGACGCGTAGTGATTTGACTGGCGCCATCTTCTAAAGGCAACCAATTGCCTGACGCAGGCTTATCGCGACTAACGATGATCTCATAACTACCGTCACCAGCTATGATCATGTCATTATCTTTAAGGGCCGCCACGGAGCGGCGACCTGCATGGCCGTCAAAACTACCGGCCTCTATCGTGAAAGAGGTAAAGACTGCTGCACCGACATTACCAGAAATTTTATAACTGCGATTGTCGCGAATGGACGCGAAGTAGTAAATCGAATCAGGGTTATCACCTAAAAGCTTTCGCGAGGCCGTTACATAGGGTTTAAATACCGGTCGATCAGGATCAGACTCTAACCAAAAATAGAGCGCCGTTTCTAAAATATGTGCCAAGGCTTTTTGGCCTTCAGCAACATCATCGGCAGTATGAATTCCATTAGCTGGTTGCAGGAATTTTGCCTGTACCTGCTCGATGGTGGATAGCAGCTCTAACATCGCTACTCGCGCCTCTGAATCAACAGCAGATTTGACGATAGCTGCTTGTTCAGCATTGTTTGAATCTGATTGAGGTCTTACATCAGTGGGTGGCTGTTCTGAACTGCAGCCAAACAATGCCGAGATGATTACCGCTAAGCAACCGATTTTAATTAATTTTTTATACAGGATAGTCATAGTAGGCGCCCTATTTAATAAATAATAGAAGTAACCCACTCAGCATATGACAGCTAACCAAAAAAGACTATTAGCGCCTAGTAATGCGAAAAAAAAGAACTCGGCACTTTATTGCCAGTTATTTAACCAGCCGGATTTGCCGCTGCCAACGCCTCATCGTAGCCATAACACTTAATCAAGTAGCTATGCTCAATGCTAAATACCAAGACATTGTCTTGATTAAACATTTCATTGGCCATGGTCACAATGCCGCAGTGAGGACGACTTTGAGATAAACGCTTCTCTTTTAAAGTGGCAACAGATCTCAAGGTATCACCGGGACGAATCGGTTCGCGCATCTTCATATGATTAAAACCCAATGCGCTGATAGCCGCCGAGCGTTTATCAGGGTCTTCCATACCCAATGCTACCCAGATCGCAAACACATGCACCGACGAGGCGACTAAGCCACCGAACATAGACGCCTTTGCTGCCACAGGATCCACATGAAAAGGCTGCGGGTCCCATCGACTCGCCACTTCCACTAATTCTTGTTCGGTGACCGTATAGCCTTGATCAAACCGCTGAACGTCACCTACAACTAAATCCTCATAATAACCTAGTTTTGTTACTGACATCTCATATCCTACTTATACAGAAAACATTTAGTCTAGCGACCAATTAATCGCTGTCTTGTGATTGGCAACTAAGTATTCATTGGCTTTAGAAAAATGCTGGTTGCCAAAAAAACCTCGATGTGCTGACAAGGGGGACGGATGAGCAGAACTAAGCACACAGTGTTTTTCATGATTAATAAGCCGACCTTTTTTTTGGGCATAAGCACCCCAGAGCATAAAAACTAAACCCGAGCGTGAGTCACTCAGCCGCGCGACAATTGTATCGGTAAATAATTCCCAACCCTTACCCGCATGCGAACCAGCCTGCTGTTGCTCAACGGTGAGTACTGCATTCAACAGTAAAACGCCCTGCTGCGCCCAAGACTGAAGACAACCATGAGCAGGAATTGGCAGTTGTAAATCGCGATGCAATTCGTTGAAGATATTTTTTAACGATGGCGGTATGCGCTGACCGCGAGGGACAGAAAAGCTTAAGCCATGTGCCTGCCCTTCACCGTGATATGGGTCTTGGCCTAGAATAACTACTTTTACCGCTTTATACGAGGTGCTGTTTAAAGCATTGAAAACATCATTTTGAATCGGATAAATAATTTTTTGGGCATGCAATTGAGCCCCTAAAAATTGTTCTAACTGATGCCAATAGGGCTGATCAAACTGATCAGATAACCTTGCCAACCATGAAGACTCAAGTTGCTGAGATAAAGTCTTCACTGCTCAGCAGCCAATTGATCATTCATCGTCCGAAGTGACGATAAGGCCCGCTCGCGAGTCACCTTTAAATCTAAAATTGGCACGGGATAATCTTTGCCTAATTCAATACCCGCCTGATCAAGAACATCACTAGGCGCTTCCCAGGGTTTATGGCGATACTTTTTAGGCAAGCCTTTTAACTCAGGCAAATATCGCAGGAGGTACTCACCTTCCGGGTCAAATTTTTCACTCTGTAATAGCGGGTTAAAAATCCGAAAGTACGGTGATGCATCGGCACCACAGCCAGCCACCCACTGCCAACCTGCACTGTTACTGGCCAAATCGGCGTCGACTAAGCAGTTCCAAAACCAACGTTCTCCATGCTGCCAATGAATCAATTGATTTTTTACTAAAAATGAGCCTACAATCATTCTGACTCGATTATGCATGTAACCGGTTTGCCATAGCTCGCGCATACCCGCATCAACAATGGGGTAGCCCGTTTTACCCTGCTGCCACTGTTGCAAACCCTCTTTATCGCTACGCCAAGGAAAGGCTTTGTATTTTGGCACAAAGGGTTGGTCGGGTATTTGCGGCCAATGATAAAGCAGATAATAAGAAAACTCTCGCCAACCCAACTCCGACTGATAGTGACTCAAATCTTCTTCATTAATTGGGTCTGACTGCAAAACTTGAAACCATACTTGATGCGGCGATAATTCACCAAAGTGCAAATGCGGCGATAAGCGTGAAGTGCTGTCCATCGCTGGAAAATCACGGCCTTTTTTATAGCCTTCCAATCGACGGTCAATCAAACGCTGAAGCCTATCGTGCGCAGCATCTTCACCCACTGACCACGCTTTTCGAATACCGTCATCCCATGCGATCGATGGCGTTAAGGAGAGCTCCTCTAGAGACCGCAAGGCAAAGCCTTGGGGCAAGGCTAAATAATTAATGTTTTTGGGGGCGGGTAAAACGTGCCGAATACGATTCGCTGCGGCTAAGCAACCTCGTTTGAAAAACGGTGAATAGACCTTATAGGGCGTGCCGTCTTTTTTAGTAATTTCCCATGGCTCCCAAAGCAGCGAACCATTATAGCTATTAACCTCAATTCCCTGCTCAGATAGCTGTGTTTTAATTTTTTTGTCACGGCCGATACGCCATGGTTCGTAACAACGATTCCAATGTACCGCTGTGGCGTCAAATTCAGCAACAAGATCGATTAAGACAGTCTGCGCGTCGCCATGGAATAAGCACAGTTGACCATTCAATGACTCGTTTAATGAGGCTAGGGACTGATGAAGCCAGAGTCGACTGGCCTCACCCATAGACCAATCACCGCTATTCACATCATCGAGGATATAGATCGGTAAAATGTCGCCAGCATCAACAGCGCTCAATAATGCTGGATTATCATGGATACGTAAATCCTGTCGAAACCAGACAATGGTCTTCGCTACTGTCAAGGTAAAATCCTCTTATCAAACGACTAGCTCGCCGCGGACTGTGATTGATCGTTAAGCCGATTCGCCCATGATAAAACCACAGGAAAAATCACCGCCCAAACTAGCGCAATAATAAGCAATGAGGTAAATAGTGGTTCACCAATAGCAATAGCAGACAGTTGACAGCCCGCAAAGTAACTACTTGGCCCTGCTATTGCCCCGACAATGATAGCGACTATTTTATGCTGTTGAAACCAAACAAAACAATGGTTCAATGTAGTTGCAAACAACAGCCATAAACAGCTTAACCATAGCGGCGGTAAAATCGACCCGACATCTGAAGTAAGAAGATTGGCAGAAAATAGCGCAGTATCAACCAGCCAGCCCAAAATGACCACCTTAAGCAGCAAACTGCCTTCTGCAGGATTTCGACTAACAAGTAAAAAATGCAACAAAAGAACCACGGTACAAGCCATGACAGCGGCTAAGTCACCAAAGATAACACAAACTAACCAGGCGATATTAAACAATGAAGCATTAATGACTTTTTTAGCGTCAATGAATTTTTTCACATCGACCTCGAATTAAACGCGACGGTAAGCCGGCTTAGCCATCAGTATTTGAGCCGCAGAAATAGCCCGCTCACGAAAACCGCCCTCACAATAACATAAGTAATAGTCCCACATGCGGATAAAGCGTTGATCAAAACCCTGTGCTTTGACTTGCTCCAGCTTATAAAGGAACTGTTCGCGCCATTTTTCAAGCGTATAGGCGTAATCTAAACCAATATCCTTGAGGCCAACAATGGTCATGTCAGTATCATCAGCAACATGATGAGCAATTATATGATTTGATGGCAAGCAGCCGCCCGGAAAAATATAGCGTTGAATGAAATCGACTGCACCCAGAGCTTGATCGTAGCGTTGATCTGCAATCGTAATGGCTTGTATCAACATCAATCCGTTCTGCTTCAGTAAATTAGAACAGCCATTAAAGTATTCACTAAAATACTGGTGACCTACCGCTTCAATCATTTCAATAGAAACTAACTTATCGTAACGCCCTTCAAGCTTTCGATAATCTTCCATTAACACCGTAACTTGCCCACTAAGGCCTGCCGCTTCTACTCGCTTGAGGGCAAACTCATATTGTTGTTTAGAAATCGTGGTAGTGGTAACTTTACAACCGAAATTTTCAGCCGCATAAACAGCCATCCCTCCCCAGCCTGTGCCAATCTCAAGCAAATGATCATCAGCGGATAGCTCTAATTGTTGGCAAATCGTTTCTAATTTTGCTAATGAAGCCTGCTCTAACGTAAAAGACTTCTGCACGAACACAGCAGAGGAGTACATCATGGTGGGATCTAAAAACAAACTAAAAAAATCATTGCCTAAATCATAATGCGCTGAAATATTTTCTTTTGAACCCTGCAGGTTATTACGCTTCGAGCGGTCAATCAACCAGGCCCCTAGCCGACTCAGCCAAGAACGCTGGCCATCAAGCGCCTTAACGGTTTGCATATTAACCACAAAAAACTGAATCACCTTCACCAAGTTTGGCGTTTGCCAAGCGCCCGACATATATGACTCACCCGCGCCTATAACACCATTAAAAGCAACCGCAGAAAACAAGTCATCATTAATTAACTCTATTTCAGCTGAAAATATCGTCTCATTTGACTGATCGCCGTAAACACTTATATTAGTGCCATCAATAATTTTTAATTGGCCTATCTTCATTTTTGATAACTGATTTAGAACGAGTTTTTTTGCCCAAGCTTGACTTGAAAAAAAACCACTAAGCGACTCAATTTTCGATGCTCTGGTGAGCTGCTGACCTCGACTACTCATACAAGCTGTACCTTATTCTACTATTTAAAAAAAACAGGTTATTCTATTAACCGTCACCTTGATGGACTTGGTGTTTAAAAATTTTTATGCCTTTTAACCATAATTTTAAAGCCTGCCAATGAATACCGATAAATACTTGCAGGGTCATTAGAGGAAATCGCCAAAGCAGAGAATTAAGCGATTTATTACTGATGGTTTGTCGTTGGAAATTTACGCCCGCATCAAAAACTCTTTCATTATTTCTAAAGTTAGTTAATCTAAATTTTAAACTCTCGGTAGGCGTACTGCCCTGCCATTCATATTGCATATCCATTGGTAGAAAAGGTGAAACATGAAGTGTTTTGTCAAATAAAATCTTCTGATTATCGATGCTGTTATCGCAATCTAACACATATGCGTGCCGCTCACCCCAAGGTGTGTTTGTGACCTCAAGTAACACAGCCTCAAGATATTCGTCTTTACTATCAAAACAATAATAACAGCTAATTGGGTTAATGATGTAACCCCAATAGCGAATATTTGCTAGCAGGCGAATCGGACCCTGAGGCCTAACACCTGTCTCTTGTTCGACCTTTAACCTAACAGATTCGCTTATTGTGAGTTCACGATCACCATCACCATCACCATAAAAATCTGATCGTTTAAAGTGCGCCAAGGCAAATTTATTTTTTGACCAAAATTTACTCAAAGAAAATACTTGATTCAATTCAGCTAAATCGAGATATAGCATAAATACCCGATATTTAAACGCATGGCTTTTAGGTGAGAGACGACGGTGCCAGACATGGCCAGTATAAATAGCACTACTTAGACGGCGTTTTAAATTTGCTTTAGCTGTCATACCAGTTAACTTAAGGTTTGATATATTGAATAAATCACTGACTATACTGTTTGCCGTCAATTGCCTCAGCAATTCTTAATGCGCTGGCAACACCATCTTCATGAAAACCGTTAGCCCAATAGGAACCACAGAACCATGTTCTATTCTTGCCTGCTAATTCTGACCACCGCATTTGAGCTTTAATACCTTCTACGGTAAAAACAGGGTGACTGTAATTAAATTGTCCGAGTATTTTTGTCGGATCTATCAATTCGGTTTGATTTAGACTAACACAAAATGTATACGGCGAATCAATGCTTTGCAACAAGTTCATATTATAAGTTAATCGAGTCATTTCACCTTGCCTAGCCCCCTCAGTCTTAGCATTTTTCTTATCATCAGCAACATTTTCAGCGTCAGCTGATAATCGATAATTCCAACAAGCCCAAGCACGGCGTGATTTAGGTAGCCTACTGATATCAGTATGCAAAACGACTTCGTTGTTCTGATAAGGAATAGCCTTCAAAATTTCTTGCTCGCAGGCCGTTGGCTGATCAAGTAACTCTAACGCTTGATCGCTATGAGTAGCAAAAATCACTGCATCATATTGCGTTTTATCGCCCTCTGCAGTGGAAATGGTGACCGCATCGGCATTACGCGCTATGGATGTAATTTTGGAGTTGGTTTTAATACAATGCAAAAAACTGTTAGTCAATGGTACTAAATATTGGCGTGAACC
>CENX01121017.1_pt1 | contig 13105 bp, 15 predicted proteins | sample 361321 | NCBI WGS metagenome assembly CENX01 (sample SAMEA2619678, study PRJEB7988) | marine metagenome | isolation source: saline water (ENVO:00002010), including | reverse complement strand
ATTGCAAATGCAGATAGAACAAATTTAATACTTGTCTGAAGTTTAAAATTTTTCATTTTTACGATAGAATAAAGAACATAAATAAAAGATTAAAATTACTATCAATGAAAGGTGACTAACCAAAGTACTGTATTTTAAATCTGATGGATTAAATTCCAGAGTTATTTCTGTAGAACCATTAGGAACAAAAAATCCCCTAAAAAGATTATTGACTTCAATAATCTCTAAATCTGATGCGCCTGAGATTTCCCATCCGTGTGGGAAGTAAATCTCACTTAATAATACAAAGTGCCTATTTAATGACTTGCCTTTTGCATTAACAGAAAGCACCATCTTATTCGGCATATACTCTTTAATTAAAATTTCAGAGTTAGAGTTATAAGATACTTCTAAATCTTTATCAAAATCATTACTAGAAATAAAGGAATCTTTTTTAAGATCAAAAAGCTCAGAGTTTAATTTTTGATATCCCTCTAATCGAGAATTAACTTTATTTATTTTTTCTAGAAATTGTACTCTAGGATAGAAATCTAAGTATTCATACAAAAAAACTTTTCTATATGATAGATTTGAAAAATAACTTCCTGTCTTAACTAATTTTAGCATAGGTATATTAACTTCATTTGATAAAATCAAATATTTAACATTAAACATTTTTAATCTATTTATTAATGGGACTGAATTAAAAGATTCATAAATTGAGAGCTTGGCTGGATGATATCCATTAATTGATTCAATATTAAATGCAGCTAAACGATTATTATTATGTTCTGGCCTTAATCTTCCCTCTCTATCAAAAGAAGCCTCAAATACTCTAAAATAGGATTTATCTTTTTTGAGATGATTTATAATTTCATCATACTTTGCATCTAGATGCTTTTGCAAGAAATCTTTGCTTTTCATCGGAAGATCTTGACTATAAGTTGTGTTTAAATCTGGATTAATTATTCTTGAATTTATTCTATGAAAATCAAAGTATGAAAGTGAGATAATTGATATTAGGAATAATCTAGATTTAATTTTTGATTTTGTAAATAAATAAATCAGAATAAAAGTTGAAACTAATAAAATAATACTATAGAATAAATCATTTTGTATTAATTCAACACGCAAATTATTTGTAGTAACACGTCTATCTAAAGCAGCAGAAAAGTCATGAAATACAAGTCTTAAGACTGCAACTCCTAAAACAGAACTTAAAATAATTAAAGATTTTCTTAGTACTCTTTTATCTTTTATGATTTTTTTACATATATTATTTAATCCAATTGCACCCAGAACTGTAATAGAAAATTGAAAAAGTATTAAAATCATTGAAGGTACTCTGAATTTATTGAAATATGGTAACCAGTTATATAATATTTCATATAAGAAAGTATACTTTCCAAATGAAATGAGTAAACTAATAATCAAAATAGTTAAGAAAAAATAACTTAGCTGTCTAGATGTTTTATGAAATGCAAAAAAAGCCATAAATATAATCACTATTCCCGAATAATTAGGGAAATTTGTCATTGGCATAAACCCAAAATAAGTTAATTCACCAAACCCAAAAGATGAAGGAAGTAGCATAGTGAGAGATTCATAAGGATGCATTGACCAAGATGTTGCATATTCAAAAGATGCGCCTCCTGAAGATGAAGATCTTTTTGAAAAGGGAGCATAATTTAATAATGGGATATATATCCAAAGTGACATACAAAATCCTATTATGGATGCAAAAGCCCATTTTACTATAAATCTTATATCGTATTTTGATTTTGAATAATAACTAACATATAAATCATAAATAATATAAATACCCATTAGAATCCAGGTATAGTAGGCTATCTGAACATGTGCTCTTTGAAGTTGCAAGCCAATCAATAAGGCTAAAATCGATATGTACTGTAATCCAGAATCATTTTTTAATTTAAACATGGCCCAAACGACCCAAGGTATGTATGCCGCAGTCATTACCTGGCTACCATGTCCATGGACTATCATTGTAATCATCCAAGGCATTATAGTATAGGCAATAGATCCAAATAGCGAAGAAAGGAAATTAAGTTTCAGGTGATTAAGTAAAAGATACATGCCTAAACCAGCAAAAAGAAAATGAATTAAAAAATTCCAAAACCAGGGTATTGAAAATATTTTTATTAGCTTGATGATGTGATGCGGGTAATAATATTCTGAAATATTTTGCATTGAATGGGTAGATGGGAGTCCACCAAAAATCCACGGCATCCATTTAGGATATTCACCAAAATCAAGAGTAGATTTTTCAATACCATGTTTTATAGACTTAGCTGATATAGAATCCTGTGTCAAGAAAATAGAGTCGGAATACAAAACATCATAAAACAATATACTTGTAGCAAATAATAAGGTGCTAAATACAAATAATATTTTTTTTATGTTCAATTTAATACCCCATTTTAAATATCAAATTTTTAGCCTGATTCTCTAAATCTAAATATTTCGGATTGGCTTTATATGAAAAACCTTTGGTCGGATCAATAGTGGAAATAATTTCACTCAATTGTTCTGGATTATAAGGAATACTACAAAAGTCTAATAAAGATCCTATCTCAAACTCAGCATTAGATAAAATATCTTCAAATTTTATCAATAAAGTATTTGAGCAAGAATTTCTAGTAATTTCATCAAAATATATTTCTATTAATTTAAAACAGTCATTATAAGAATTTAACACCATACTTGAATTATAATTTGAGTGACTTATTGATAATAATGCTTTGATAACATTGGAGCTTTTCTTTTTTCTTAACATATCTGATTTAATTTCTTTTTTTTGTCTATTCATTAAACTTACTGCTATATCAACTGGGTGTCTTATGATCTGAACCATTTTAATATCTGGAAATACTTCTCTCCAAATATTTTGAGTAAATACATTCCTTGGATCTTTCCAACCCCATGGTTTTTCAATATTACTAAATGATTTATTCTTTATAACATTACTCCACCCAAAATACAATGAGTTAGCTCTGCTATCAATTAATTTCTGAAGTTGACATACAATATCATCTTTAATTTCAACATTTATACTATTAAAAGTCTGTGGATTATCCCATGAAGAGCCCATCAAGGACATCATCCAAATATTAATTCTTTGAAAAAATAAAGATTCATTATTGTCATCTAGTTTATGACCAACTTCCAAGCTAAAATCTTTTAAAATTTTAGTTACCATTGAAGTACCGGAACGATGCATCCCTGATAATAGAATTGGTGGAAAAGCTTTAGACATTTTCATATCTCCAATCCCTCAAATCTAAGCCTGTAGATTTTTCTAATAGCTCTGATTGCTCATTGCTCCATTTTAGATATTTTTCTGGAAGTTCATTCATAATTCTTTCATATTCAGATTTATAGATATTAGGATCATAATTTGTAGAGTTAAAATTATCTATAAATTTCTTAATTTTCAATTTAAGCTTATCAGATGAAATAATGGAACCGGCTATTTTCTTTGCAATTGATTCTTTATATATCATATCTCTAATAAAATCTGATTTTACGATACGCTTTTTATTAAGATTGGGCATTTTCTCTAAATTAAAGTTATTATTAATGCCGATAAATTTACATATAGAATTTATCATCCCGTCATTATATGATGGAAATAAATTATCAAAATTAATAAATAAGAAATTAGACTTATCAAACTGATTAAAGTATAAACTTAACTGTTTGTGATAATTTCCTCTACTTATATAACTATGATTAATAAATGAGAATAAGTTTATATCACTAGTTAATCTTTCATTTTCTTTCTCAATCGCTTCAATAAATGATAGTGTTTCATAACCTCTGTAGCATGACATTAAATAGTGAGAAAATGCTCTATCCAAAGGTTTTCTGAAAATTACTATAAATTTAGAATTGTCTAGATTTTCTTTAATTCTAAAAGAAGCTTTTTTGTAGAATAGATAGGATGGATCAACCTCACAAAAAATATTTTTAGTTTCATCAAATTGTGCAAAATACCAATCTAAGCCTTTATCATATACTTTATCATCACTGAAAAAATGAGTTTCTTTAATAGATGGCAAACTAATATCAGAATGCGCACTTAAAAGCTCATGTATTGTAGTCGTTCCAGACTTCTGAGCACCAAGTACAAAAATAAAATTATAATTTTTCTGCATATATTTTAAAGTTTTATACTCATTATTGATCTAATACAATATTTCATTAAAAGTAATATAGATCGAGGCTTGCTATAATATTTTTTATATAATAAAAATGCTGATTTGATTTTCATTAATATTTTTTTGCTTGAATAGTATCCTCCTAATGAGCTAGAAACCTTATGACTAATTATAACGGACGGCAAGTAAACACATTTTATTCTATTTAGTTTTGCTCTTAAACAAAAATCTACATCTTCATTGTACATAAAAAATGATTCATCAAAGCCACCTAAATCATCATAAATACTTTTTTTGACAATCATGCAGCAACCTGTAACATAATCAGTATTTGATTCAATGGTAAAATCACTAGATGATTTTCTAATACCAATATGTTCAATTATACCCCTATTAAGATTTACTTTTCCACCTCCATACCATATCAAATTCTTATGATCATCAAATATAATTTTAGGGCCATAAATACTTTCAGTTTTTTTAGATTGGATTGACTCTGCCAAATTTATAAAAAAGTTTTCGTCTACTTTAGTGTCATTATTTAGCAAGATTAAATACTCATCTTTATCTATTTTTGCTTTACTTATGCCAAGGTTGTATCCTCTTGCAAAGCCATAATTCTTATCAAGCTTAACTATATTAACTTTTGAATCTAATTCTGTTGGTTCAAAATCATCTGACCCATTATCAATTACAGTTACTTTAAATGACTCAAATTGATTGCTTAAAATTGATTGGACACAATCACGAAGAACTTCTTGGCCATTCCAGTTTAGTATGCATACATGAGGTTTGATATTATATGAAGTAGTATTAATCACAGGCTTTTATATAAAAGTTGAATTTTTGCAGAAAACTCATCCCATGAAAAGCGTTCTCTAAAATTTTTTATATCTGATGAATAATCCTTTTTACTCATAAAAAATTTTTCGATTTTCTCTGAGAGTATTTTTGAATTATTTTTTTCAAAAAGATAGCCAGTTTTGCCATCTAATATCATCTCCTTAATTCCTTTAATATCTGAGGCGACAACTGGTTTTTGATAAGAGTAAGCCAAAGGGATTATTCCACTTTGCGATGCACTAAGATATGGTAAGACTACAAGGTCTGAAGCTGAAAAATAAGTTGCAACTTCATCATCAGGAATAAATTTATTAATCCATTTTATTTCATTGCTAATAGAATGCTGATTTATCATATTATTATAAAATTTTGTATCTGCATATGACTCACCACAAATCAAAATCTGATAGTCTTTAAGTTTATCCACTAAATATTTATTAGATTCTATTAAGACTTGAAGGCCTTTATATTTTCGAACTAATCCAAAAAATAAAATTATTTTTTTACCTGAGAATCCTAGCTTACTCTTTGACCTTATTTTATCCTTAATTGATATATCATTTGAAATTGGATGAAAAACTTTTATGTAATTAGCATCAGGTCTTAAGTCCAATAATTCTTCTTGAACCTGATCGGACATGACAATAAATCCATCAATTTGTTTGAAGATTTTATTTATAAAAAACTTATCAAAAAAATGTTTCTCATGAGGGATTATATTGTCACAAATACATATTACTTTTATTGACTTATAATACTTTTTTATCTTCTTTATTATATATGAGTAACTAATTGCAAAAAATGGATTCCAAAATCTTATAATAATTAGATCCGGGGCATAACTATTTATAAATTTAACGACTGACAGCCAGCTGATAGGATTGATAGAGTCTAATAATCTATGATTATATTTTTCATCCCAAGCGCATGGATCGTGGTATTGACTTTTACCTGGAAATAATATTTCAGGATATTGGCGTTTAAAATTAATTATATTAACAGAATGATGTTTTTTTAATGTCTTATATAAAAGGTAAGTCTGATCAGAAATCCCACCTCTATATGGAGGTGCAACACTTAATAAAGAGATTTTCACGATTTAATTCTCTGGAGCTATTATATCTTCATCAACTTCTTCATTTTTAGATAAATAGCTGACAATTAATTCAGCAATAAATCCAATAGAAAAAATTTGTATACCTATTATAATAAATAATATACCAAGGAATAATAATGGTCTATCTATTGAGTATGGAACATCAAGTAAATATCTATTTACTATCCATTCGTAACTCAAAATAATATTAATAATTAAACCTGATATAAATAAAAGTATTCCTACAAAACCAAAAACATGAAGTGGTCTTTTAGAGTATTTACTAATAAAGAGTACACTCAAGAAATCAAAAAAACCTTTAAACATTCTAGAACCTCCATATTTAGAGTCCCCAAATTCTCGAGAACGATGATTGACAGGTATTTCTGTAACGCTAAATCCATTAGATGAGGCTAAATATGGTATAAATCTATGTAATCCGCCATAAATATTTAAAGATTTAATAACTTTTTTATTATAAGCTTTCAATCCGCAATTAAAATCATGAATCTTAATTCCAGAGAACCAACTTACAATAAAATTGAAAAATTTTGATGGAAGAGTCTTTCCTATTGGGTCATTTCTTTTTTTCTTCCAACCCGATACAACATCCCAGCCCTCATCTATTTTAGAAATTAGATTTTTTATTTCAGATGGATCATCTTGCAAATCTGCATCCATTGTAACCACCACATCACCTTTTGAATATTTAAAACCTCTGTTAAGTGCTTGAGACTTTCCTTGATTTTTATTCAAGGTAATTAGAGAAACGTTTTGATTATCCGAAATAATATTTTTTATTTTTTGATTTGAACTATCTGAGCTACCATCATCAACAAAAATAATTTCATAAGAAATATCTTTGATATTTTTTTTTATCTCTTCATGAAGAGGAATTAGCGATTCCTCTTCATTGAAAAAGGGTATTACAATGCTTAAATATGGATTATTAATAAGGAAGGATTATTTATTTAAAAATTCTTTAACAGCAGCATCAAGATTTTTATCACCTCTAACTGCTAACATTACTTCATTGAAATTCAATGCATTAGTAACTTCAGACCTAATAGTACGAACAACTTTTATGTGCTTATACGAATCAGCTTCTGAGCCTTTATTTACCTTATCTCCAAATGTTTGTTTTTTTGCCATCTCTTTTTACTCCAGATTTTGAACGGAGGTAAGTTAACAAATTTTTCATAAAAAATAAAAATTAAATGAAAAAAATATTATTCCTGATCTTTAAACGTCTTTTTAATATTTACTTGATTAACAACACTATCAAAAAGCCCTTTTAAATTAAAGTTAAAATCATTGTTTTTTTCATATACAGTATCTTCCTTGGTATCAACAAGCTCTAATTCATCTTTGATTTCCTCATCATCAATACCGCCTGCAAGCTCAAGATCAAAATATTCACTATTTTGATCTTCAGGTTCGGAAAATTCAACAGAATCTACATTAGGACTAAAAACATTTAAATCATTTAAATATAAAAATGTAAAAACTGCAATCGCTGCAAATGAAAGACTAAAGTTCAATGCAGGTTTTGATTCAAAAAATATCGATTTAATCTGATCTAATATTTTGTTATTTGATTTGCTACTTAAATTAATTTTCCTTTGAAGATTTCTTGAAAAATCACTGCTTGTAATTAATTGAGGCGTTTTCTTTAAATCATCTATTAATTCGACCATTTGTTTGAACTTAGTCATGCAATTTTTGTCAGACTCTAATTTTTGTTCAAAAATTTTTTTGTCCTCTTTGGAAAGCTCGCCATCAATATACGCAGCAATACTTTCTTCAAACTTTTTAAAATCCATTTAAAAGGATCTCCTTAATTTATTTTTCATTAATCATTTCTATTAGTTTTAGTCTAGCCCTATTTATTCTAGATTTTACTGTGCCAATAGCTAAACCTGTTATATTACTAATCTCATCGTAAGAAAGTTCCTGAATATCTCTTAAAATAATTATATTTCTAAAATCTTCACTTAATTGAGGTATAGCTTTTTTGATTTGTTGATATTTATGAGTTCTTTCGCTATCATTTTTACTATCACTGCTAGAGTGTCTATCAATTGAGAATTCTCTATCTTCATTTGAGAGTTGCGAAAATGAATATGTTTTTCTCCTTTTAAGCTTTCTTAATTCAGTTTTGGCTAAATTACCCGCAATAGTATAGATCCAAGTTGAGAACTTTGAAATTTCCTTGTAAGAATTACCATGCGTGTAAACTTTGACAAAAGTATCTTGAACTAAATTTTCAGAAACCTGATAATCATTCATATATCCATTAACAAAATTCAATAGTCTATCTTTAAATCTTTCAACGATTTCATTAAAAGATTTTATATCACCCTTTTGAAAATTTAAAATTAACTGTTCATCGGTATATTCACTCACCAGTAACCTCACAAATTTCAACTAGAATAGTGTAAAAAAAGTATTTTTCACTAATTGAAGTTGATTTTATAATCAAATCACAATCCCTTAAAAGAGTTACAGCTTTTAAAATTTGTTCAGCTGAGAACTTCCTACCATATATATTTAAATTCCTTAAGATGATTTTGTTCCTAATAAATTTGCCTTCTTTAATTTTTAGTTTTTGATTGATTAATTCTTTAAATAAATCTAAAAGGTTTAACAGAATCTTAATCATAGGAGTATTATTATTATACAGCTGTGTATAAACATTAATACTTTCTGCTGTATTTTTCTTACCAACAGAGTCCATAAGTTTCCATACTTGACTTTCTTTCTTATGAGTATTTGATTCAATTGAAAGATTTACATCTTCAATCTTTCCTAAAGAATGCAAATATAATTTATCAATCTCATTTATAACATTATTTATATTATCGCCATAATTATCTACAAGATCATTTAATGTGCTGTCAGGTAAGATGAAATTGTTTTTTTTACAATAGTATTTAACCCATTCTTTCATCTTGTTTGGGAAAGGCGTTCTCATATCTACACAAGTTGATAGGTTTGATATAGAATCAACAAACTTATTTGATGAATAAGGATCATTAAAAATAAAGACTACATAGTTATCCAATGATGGATTCTTGCAGTAATCAATTATTTCATCATAAAACTTGGGCTTTATTTTCTTTGCATTTTTTATAACGATAACTGATTGTTGTGAAAATAACGAGTTTGAGTTGAATAGATTTAAAAAATCCTCCTCACTGTCAACACCCATAATGAAAATATTTTTCTTTTCACTTTCTGAAAGGACTATATCAGATATTCCATCTAAAATTAAATCCTGAAAAAAATAATCCTCTCCAAAAAAAGCATGGATTGGCGCAATTTCTTTCGCAAGAACTCTTTTCAGAGCTTGCCCAGGAGACAACAGATTCTTAACCATTATAATCCAAAAATATTACAGAAACCCATATCAAAAAGGAATAAATTGCAAACATCCACAATCTCCTGCCCTCCAAGATTTTAAATAATAACTTTAAAACAAGTAATCCGGTAATCAATGAAAACATAAATCCTAATGCCAATAGATGAAAATCAACTGAAGAATGATATAATATATCATCAATTTTAAAAACCAATGCACCAAGCATTGCAGGGATTGCCATGAAAAATGAAAACTTAGCAGCAGTTTTCTGATCATAGCCTAATAGTAGAGCAGTACAGATAGTTATTCCAGCCCGTGAAATTCCAGGTAGAAGCGCAAAAACCTGAGATAAGCCCATGAATATTGCAAGCTTATATGTTATTACCTTTTGACCAACTACATAACTCCTAATAGAAAGCAGTATAATAGTATTAAAGAAATAAGTATAAATAAGAGTTTTCATATTAAATAATGATTCAATCTTAAAGTCAATAATTTGCATTAATAATACAAATACAACTGCTGGAATTGTAGCCAAGCAAACCTGAATAAAGTATTTAGTCTCATCTTTATGTTTTAATATTAGCCCTTTTAACAAAACCCAAATATCGGATCTAAAGAAGTATAAAATTGATACTAGCGTTCCAAAGTGAAGAATTACTTCAATAGTTATATCACTATCCATGCTCCCAAACAAACTTTCAAAAAGTACAATATGCCCCGAGCTACTTATTGGAAGAAACTCTGTTATTCCCTGAATTATTGCTAATAAAATTATTTTTATTTCTTCAATCATCTTTCCCCATAAAAAAAGTTATTCGACCGGCTTGCTCTCCGTCTCTTCTATAGCTGGGCAGAGTCATATTATTATATGTACAATCCTGTTCAATTGATATATTTTTTTCTAGCAAATCAATAGAAATCAAATCATCTTTTATCTGTGATTTGATATCTAAAAGAAACTTTTTGCCGAAAGTTGATGAATTACCTTTTGAAAATAAAGATGCGACATCACTACCAACTTCATAGTTTTTTTTTGAAATCGAGACACCGCAATATACCAAAATATCTTTTGGTATACTTCCATTTTCTATCATCAGAAACACTGCTTTATTTGTTATTTTTTTATAAGTACCACGCCATCCAGAATGCACTAAAGCAAAATTTTCAGTTTTGGGGTCAAACATACACACAGGCACACAATCAGCTACAGAAATAGATAAGTAAATTTTATTTTTCAAGTTTGATACTAGGCCATCAATATTTTTATATATTCCTGGATTATCTATCCATTTCACATTATCTGTATGTCGTTGGATTGGAATTGCCAGATGACTTTTTCCAAAGTTTTCTTTGAATATAAATTGAGTTTGCTCCACTAAGTCATATTTTTTTTCTACAGAGCTACGGATCAGCTCAACGCCACTGAATTGATTTAAATATTTAATTTTAGACTGATACATAGTTTAATATAAGCCGGATGAAGAAGGGTTAAACTATTTCTTTCCAACCAGGAATCCATTTAGTTTTATCTTTTATTTCATTTAAGTCTACCATTATAGAATTATTTCTATCGCAAACTGAAAAAAGCTCAAGTTTCTTGTTTTTTTTGTGGACGTTCCTAACTTCATAATGTCTCCAACCATTTATTTTTTCTACAGATGTCCATTTAGTTTTTAAATAATTCATAATTGATAATATATGAATTAATTTGGTCTGATAAGAATAACCATTTTAATATTGTTTAGAATTTCATTTAGTAACTAATTTACACCAAATACTTTTAAAGGAATTAAATGCAATTATTAAAAACTAATCAAAACAAATCTGAACGAGTTCTAAGATTTATTATATCTTTACTATTACTGCCTAGTCCTTATATACTTGGCTCATCAACATATTCAATGATACTATTTATCATTGGTGCAATTTTACTTTTTAATGCACTGGTAGGTACCTGCTTCACATATAGACTTTTTGGTATCGATACTTGTAATATAGAAAAATAGATTTTTAAAAGTTTATAGTAGAATTTAATTTTCTATAAGCTTTTCAATTTGTTTTTTTACTTCTATAGGGTTAGAGATTAAATCAAACAACACAAAGCTAGTGCCAGTTCCTGTTAATTGAATCGTACCAAAACCTAAAATTCGTCCAAGTACGCCTTGCTTAATTTCTACTGTCTCAACTTTTGATAATAGTAATTCTTCAGTATTCCTTGAAATTATCCCAACTTTCTTAATGCCTTTTTTAGATGTGATACCTTGCTCTGTATATATTATCTTTAAAGATAAATAAATTGTTAACAGTATACTTACTCCTGATGATACTACAATGAAAAATAATGATACAACTGGGAAAAACCATATCCACCAATGGTAAGATATAATTAATTCTACTTTTTCATCTTTGCTTAAGGTGCTTTGTATGAAGCTCATTCTAAAAGTCCTAATTTTTTAAATTATTTTCATTCGTTAAGTATTAACAAAATAAATTCTAACTACTATTCTACTAATATTATATTGACTAAATCAACAATATCAAGTATATCAGTTGAACCATCCTCATTAAAGTCTGAACACTCATCACAGGAATCAGATAAAACACAATTTACCATTAATATAACATCCATAACGTTTAATGATAAGTCGTTATTTAAGTCACTTGAGACGGCTGAACACTCAACGCACTCTGATATGTCTTGGTATCCTATATCTACTTCAGAAATACATCCTGGGTAGGGTAAACAGAAATTATTATTTGATAAATTTAGATAATCAATATTACAAAATTCATACGGAATAGTACCTGAGAATTGATTATTATTTAATTTTAAAAAGTATAAATCAAGATCATTTAATTCACTAGGTATCTGCCCGCTAAAATTATTAAAAGATAGATCTAAGAAATAGACCAAACTTAAATTATTTATATTTGAATTGATATTACCCTCAAGATTATTATCACCTAATGATAGAAAATTCAAATTAGTTAAATCAAATAAACTTTCTGGGATTTCTCCTATGAATTGATTGTTTCCAATATCCATACTAACTAATTCTTGTAGGGCACCTATTTCTGAAGGAATTTCACCAGATAATTGATTACCATTTAATAGTAAAGAACTTAAATTATTTAGATTACTTAACTCTATTGGTAGGACACCTGTCAATTCATTATTCCTTAAATCTAATTGCTGTAAATTGATAAGATTTCCTATTTCAATCGGGATTTCACCTGATAAGTTGCTATCTATATTAATATCTAAGGAATCAGGTAAATCAAGATTATTATCATAAATTTGTAAAGAAACTAAATTTTCTAGATTACCTATCTCTAATGGAATTTGACCAGATACTCCACAATCTGATATATGGATATAACTTAGATTAATCAAGTGACCTATGCTAGAAGGTATCTCGCCTAAGAAAACATAAGAATAATTTAGTTCGGTTGTTTGCTCAATATTATAACACTCTCCCCATAACTCAACTTCTATTTCTTCATTACAGAGGGATGGTTCTTCACATTCTGAGGTGTCTTGAGAATTCTCTGATGTAATTGGTCCACTACCGCAATCAGGATAAGGTGGACATAGATTATTCCAATTTAAACCGACAAAAGTTTCTAGAGAAAGGATACATA
>CENX01121852.1_pt1 | contig 13117 bp, 13 predicted proteins | sample 361321 | NCBI WGS metagenome assembly CENX01 (sample SAMEA2619678, study PRJEB7988) | marine metagenome | isolation source: saline water (ENVO:00002010), including | reverse complement strand
GAGTTAGCGATAGAGAACGGTTTAGAGAATGTTGAAATCGAATCTCTTGTGAAGTGGCTGATAGGTTAAATTATTCTCTGTATAGTTACAGGGGTCAGCCCTTAAATATCGCACTGACTGATTCAAGTGATTAGAAATATTTAAGACTTCTGTTTAAGGGCTGATGGTTCTTCGTTGGGGAATAAAAACCTGATAATCAAAACAGCTAATCCTAAACCGATTAGTTGCATCACAATGAACATTGGGGCTGAAGATGGCTTTATTCCCGCAAATGTATCTGAAAATATGCGTGCGACAGTGACAGCGGGATTCGCAAAACTTGTTGAAGAGGTGAAATAGTACGCACCACCTATGTATGTTCCTACTACATAAGGAATATGGGTAAGCCTGTTAGTTCTCAACAAACTAAAAACAATAAGTAAAAGACCTAATGTTGCTACAACCTCAGCGACCCACAAGTTTGCGCCAGATCGAGTTTTTTCAGATACTTGAAACCAATCTAAATTAAACATGATGTTGGAAAGCAGGGTTCCCGCACAGCCGCCTAAGACCTGAAAAATAATTACTGGAATGACCTCATTTTTCTGACGATGACCTAAAAGTAGACCTGCAATAGTGACTGCAGGGTTGAAATCAGCTGATATCGTTCCGAAAATTGCAATTATTGCTATGAGAACTCCAGCAGTTGCAGCCGCGTTTTGTAGCAATTGAAGTCCGGTATCCGAAGGGCTTAGTCTTTCTGCCATAATTCCAGACCCCATCACGCCTATCAAAAGGAACATTGTTCCGAGGAACTCTGATAGAAGCACCCGAGTTCGTATTGAAGACATAGTTACAAGATATAGAACAATTGCAATTTTCGGTCTATCACTTTGCAAGAGTTAATCTGGAATCCTAGAACATGACTAGTTATGGGGGTGGCACTGCCCATCACCCCACTATCGGGGGTTAGTGGTTGTGCTAAACCCTGCAAGACCCACCCCAGTAAGGTTTATTTCTTTTCTCTGGTGCCCCTATGGTGCCCTGAAAGATCTTAGTACTACCCCTGCTCAAAGAATTAAAGAAAAATAACTCGCTGATCAGGGACTTTAAGTGTGGAGCTGGGGGGAATCGAACCCCCGACCCCCTGCTTGCAAAGCAGGTGCTCTAGCCAACTGAGCTACAGCCCCGAACGGCATAAATCCTATCCGAATCATAAAGAATTCAGACGTGCCTGAAGGAATTGTTAAGTTACCTAAGTCTTAGTAGTTGATTCTCTTAAGGAACCCACCATCGACTGTAAGATTCACACCATTTATATGTTTCGCTACATCGCCTGATAGAAACGCCACAGCATTAGCGACATCTTCTGGATAGCCAAGATCGCCTGCTGGATGCGTTTTCTGAGTCGCTTCATAGAATTCTGGCATTCCTTGCTTTATTCCGTCCCAGTCTCCGCCTTCAACCATGATCGGGCCTGGCGAAACAACGTTGCAGCGTATTCCTTGTGCTCCCAAAACTTGTGCTTGTCCTAGTGTCCAGTTCGTTACAGCTGCTTTGAAGGCACTGTAGCTTCCGGATCCTGAAGCGAAATGTTCAGCGGTTGCGGTCGTTCCTATACTAATGAGGCTTCCGCCGCCATCGGAAAGTGCGTCTTTCGCTACCCCTACTCCACCGACCAGTGACATGAGGTCAATATGAAAGTTGTTGATCCATCCTTCTAATTTTCTCTGGGGTTTTCCAGATGTGTTATGTACATAGATATCTATTCCGCCAAGTTCTTCTGCTGACCCATTTATCCAGGATGAGAGTGAATCAATATCACCTGCATCTACTGCTGATCCGCATGCGGTTCCGAGTTCGTTTAATTCACTTACAGCAGCGCTGACTCCCTCTGCGTCTCGTGCGCAAATAGCTACCGAACATCCTTCTGCAAGTAATGTCTCAGCTATTGCTCGGCCAAGTCCTTTTGTTGCTCCGGTAACAAGTGCTTTTTTTCCTTTGAGTCCTAAATCCATATTTTTCCTTCTCCTTTTGGGGACTGTAGAAATTTAGCGCACGTGCCAGTTTTTTTCCTGTGTATCAATGAAATATCTTCTAGAGATAAAGGCCTTAACCAGTTTTATTTCCGTTAGCTAACGGGTGCTGGGTAATAATTTTTGATTGTTTGATGCCATTTGTGTGATGGAAGGTGAGGGTGCAGCACTGCAAGAGTTGTGCAGTACTTGCTGATCCGGTTTGGTCGATGACGATTATTCCATAACCACACATCAAAGGGGCTTGGATTCTGGGAAGATTTTGTTTCAAGAATGATCATGGGAATTGAAAGAGTGTTGTTTTCCCAATCGGTACATGTTAAAAACTCATCACAGGTTATTCTCGTCTGACTATGTAGGTCAACAATTGTTGTTCGCTGATATTGAGTTGTAAGCGTGTATCGCAGAGTACTTACGATTTCGGCAGCCCCGGCAATTGACGTGATGTATTGACGAGCTTCTTCGGTAAGGACATCCAGTGTGGTTGGGGCATATTCGGTTCGGGTTTTGATAGTTTTCCCTCGCCCATCTTTTGTTTTCACCTCTAGCATTGCCGTATTTGTTTGCTTGTAATAACGGGTGCGTGCTTTAAATCGTGGCCTTCTTCGATACGCTGCATCTTTGTATAAATCTAGGTTTGGTGTATCAAAGTAGACCGACTGGTAAGGAGTATTTCGGTAGGTATTAATCTCTAATACCCTCCCATTTACATCAGCGTTTGCAAGAAGGGCGTTACAGATTTCTGGGGTGACGATGTATTTTCTGTCGATTCGTGTCTGGAGTTTTGCATATTTGTTCATCTCGTCGAGGTCTATTGCAGAGAAGGATTCTGTTTTGATTGACGATGGTTGTGAGGGATCTGTCCCCATTTATTTAGCGTCTGTGCCCGTATCGTTGATTGTGAAGCGCACATCAACGACGCAACTATTATTGACTAGATCTACCCGTTGAACTTGGAGTCTTCTGATTGTTGCGTTCAGCATGTTCTCAAGGTCATCGCGGAGTTCTTGTTCATCTGTGTAGGCCTTGTCGATTCTCATTATTTGTTGTCGGCTTGCTGAGAAGAGTTGTGGATGGTCTCCAATGAAGATAGCGACGATGATTGCTGCCATGAGAATTGGTGAGATCCAGGAGTCAACATTTACTCCACCGACTAGTCCAAGTGCGAGAGAGCAGAAGTAATAAGCAATTTCTTGTTGTCCGAGTTCATTTGACCGGAGCCTAATGATCGATAGTACACCGAATAATCCGAGTCCGAGTCCTGCACTCACCGCAGCGTCAGCTAGCGTGAAAGAGACTCCGAGGACTCCGATGTTGATAGCGAAAAGCGCAACAATCATGTCTTTTCGGCCGTGTCTCGGATAGTACAAGCAGAACACCATGATTAGTACTGCTATAGCGTTAAACAGGACTAAGAGTCCGTCGGACATAATCTATCTCCTCTATTCATTTGTGATTCTAGTTGACCGAAGCGAGGTGATTAATCATGCTGGATTGATAGCGTTGGTGCTCCTTATTGATTCCGAGCGTATTCAAGATCACGTTTAAGCGTCTCTATTGCTCTGAGCCATTCCCCCATTGAAGGCTGATCGTTATGAGCTTCATCTGCTTCTTGGACGGCATCTTTTATCTGACCTGCCCATGTATTGAGAAGTCCTTCAACTGTGTCTTTTGAGAAAGGTCCAGCAAAGAACTCTTCCTTTAGTTGCTGGTATTCATCTTCAAATGTGGTTAGATTCCCGATGACCAGGTCGCAAGTTGCTGAACGTTGTGTCAGCCCCCACCCTCCGTAAACGAATGGTTTGCAATCATTAGTTTTTTCACCCCATTTGTCTTTGATTGGGGTTACTGGGTTCGCGGGTCCAGTTATATTATCAAATGCGTTGTCAAGATCCCATGGAATAAGATGCATTACTTCTGCTGATGGGTCTTCATACCAGTAGAAGTTATGCGAGTTGCATCCACCTCCGAATTCAATTGCGTCATTTCCTCCACAGTAGAAATGGAGAACACCGTCATCATTTGCGATTGCTCGGTCAACGACCATATATGAAAGGGCCTGATCAATGTCCATCCATTGGCGCATCACATCTTGACGTGTTTCATTATTGGCGTCAATAACCGCTTGGGCGAATGCCTGTATGATGCCAAACGTTGGGTCTTCAGCTTCATTTGTCTTTAATGACTCTTGAAGTGGCCGGTCGGGCATCGCAATACCATTGTTAGTGATCGGCCATATTTCCTTGTATAGATTTCCGGTTCCGTCATTAAAGTTTTCTCTGGTAAAACGCCCATCGATTTGTTCTGTAAGTGCAAATATTCCATTGTATTCCCCATTGATGATCAGTCGTGCGTGGACTGAGCGCGGTGCCGGAACTCCCATTTCCCGAAAGAGCCAATAACCGAGTCGCTCATGCATTTTTGTTGGGTCAAGATTCTGTGAATGGAATTGCAGTTTTTTGACATCGTAAAATGTATCATCAGAGTCCTCCCAATTTGTTTTGACTTTCATTGATAGCTTCGTGCATGATTTCTCCCCCTCGGCTTCAAAGAAATCACCCGTGAGGCATCCTACCCATGCCCCAACAGATCCTTTATACCGGATGCCGACAGGCAGTGATTCTCCTTCAAATGTCAGGGTGCCTGGTACATATTCTTCTAATCCAGGAGCACTATCAAGGTATGCGAGATTCTGCTCTGAAAGCGTCAATTCAAAAGTATGAAGTTTTTCTTGGTCAAAAAGGTACTCGGAGTCACCAGAGGCGTATCGGGGACCATCATCCTTTTCGGGTTCGTCTTGATCTTGCGAATTTTCATTTTGTGTTTCTAGACCATTCGATTCATTTTGGGGTGATAATTGTTGGGAATTATGTGAGTTGCTATCAGATTGAACCGGGGAAGAAACTTCTGTTGTGTCATTACTTTCGTTGCTCTTCTGAATGGTTACTTCGTCGGAAGAACAACTTGCTCCAAGTGCTGCTGTAGTTAAAATAAGCAGCGATTTGAGAAGTGTTTTAGTACCCACAACGTTAACGATACATCTTTACTTCATGTATTCGTTTTCTCCATGCTCGTATTCCTTCCTGTAGTAGTTTAAGAAGGTGCAGTTGCGTTCAAAGTGGGCTTCAAAAGTTGATAAAGACAATCCTTTGCCGGAATATCCCCGTCCTCAACTTGTTCGACCTACTTGGGTAAATCTGAATGGGGTGTGGCAAGCCAGCGTACATTACCTAGAAAATGGGCCTGATTTTTCTGCCACCATTATCGTTCCTTTCCCCATTGGTTCCGAATTAAGTGGCTTTGACCACGTTCTTCAGCCGGATGAGGTTCTTACTATGCGGCGGTCATTTCAGAATCCTGTATCTGGCAATGATGAACGTTTGCGTATCCATTTTGGTGCTGTTGATTGGGCATGCACGGTACTGGTGAATGGAATTCTGGTTGGCACACATGCTGGTGGGTTTGATCCGTTCTTTTTTGATATAACTGACGCTTTAAATGAGAGTGAAGAGCAGGAAATCATTGTTTCTGTTGAAGATCCAACCGATACGGGGAATCAACCGGTTGGGAAGCAAACATTGAACCCTTTTGCGATCCAGTACACGGCTGTAGCAGGTATCTGGCAAACAATATGGCTTGAACCCGTTCCTGTTACCTGCATTGAACGAGTCACAACTTCAACCAACATTGCTGAGGGTTCAGTGACCGTGACATGTCATATTTCGAATGCCTTTGACAATATGTCTCTTGCACTCACCTGTTCCGCAGATGGGTCCTTAGTAACGCAAATAGAATGCCCAATCAGTCAAGACAAAATAGAAATCATTTTAAATATTTCTGATCTGCGTTTATGGTGTCCTGACGATCCGTTTCTCTATGATCTTCAACTGCAAATTATTGATACAAATGGATCAGTAACTGATCAAGTAGATAGTTATTTCGGTGCGAGAGAAATCACATGCGAACCAGGTAGAAGCGGCCATCACAGACTTTTTCTCAATGGTGAACCAGTCTTTCATCTCGGCCTACTTGATCAGGGATGGTGGCCTGAAGGCCTATTCACGGCCCCTACAGACGAAGCACTCAGATTTGATATTGAAGCAACGTTAGCGATGGGATTCAACACGATACGGAAACACGTTAAGGTCGAGCCGGCACGCTGGTATTGGCATGCTGACAGATTAGGTGTTCTTGTCTGGCAAGACATGCCAAGTACTGCTTTTGACATGGTCGCTTTTGGGAAACAACTCTCAGAAGGCATACGGCCTGAAGATATGGAATGGGACTTGATAAGTCCGGGCAACGACCCTGAAGGATTCCACATTGAACTTGATGCGATGCTTGATGCATTGGAATCATTTCCGTCAATCGTTGTATGGGTTCCTTTCAACGAGGCATGGGGGCAGCATGATACAGATAAAGTACTCACCCATGTGATGAAGAGGGACCCTACGCGGCTCGTTGATGGCCCCAGCGGGTGGACGGATACGGGTATAGGACACATGCGTGATCATCATTTGTATCAAAACGCTGAAAAGCTCCCTGACCACGAAAAAGGTCGAGCCACCGTATATGGAGAGTTCGGAGGTATCAGTTTGTTCATAGAAGACCATGTAATGGTTGAAAAAGGGTGGGGGTATACGAAAACTGAAACGGCCGATGATCTTCTTGCGTCATACTCAAAACTCCTTGGAGATATCACCGATCTGATCCCTAATGGTTTGGCCGGTGTGATTTACACGCAAACAACAGATGTCGAATCAGAGATAAATGGATTACTGACCTATGATCGGAATTACAAAATAGACCCGGACGTTTTGCGCAGTATTCACTCGCAGATAGTTGATCAGTAGGGTCGTCCTTTGTAACGTCGTGCTTCTTCCCCTACACTTTTGCTGATGTCTGATAAACAACTACGGTCAAAGCTTGAAGGGCTTAAAGGCTTCGCCTTTGACCAGATTCCGTGGACCACGCCAAAACCATTACATGAAAGTCGGGTGGCTATCGTAACAACTGCTGGCTTACGGGTAGAGGACGATGCTGACTGGAATGCCGGTGATCAAGGCTTCACAGAAATCCCTCACGACGCAGTTGACCTCACGTTAGCCCATTACAGTCCCAATTTTGATCGAGTTGGTTGGGTTCTCGACAAGAACGTGGTTTTCCCCATTGACCGTCTCCATGAATTAGCAAAAGAAGGCGTTATTGGGTCTGTTGCTGACACGCACATATCATTCATGGGTGCGCAACCAGATCACACACTTGAAACAATTCGCCTTGATAGCGGTCCCGCCGCTGCACAACGTTTAGCAAATGACGAGGTTGACCTTGTCCTCTTAACTCCTGTCTGACCGCTATGTACGCGTACCGTGGGTACGCTCGCATCCGTACTTGAGCAAGCAGGGTTTGCCACCGTTGCGCTATCAAGTATCCGAGGGCAGATTGAGACAACGTCTCCACCACGGGCACTCCATTGCAATTTCCCTCTAGGGCGCCCTCTTGGAAAACCCAACGAACCTGAATTTCAACGAGACGTCCTTATTGAAGCATTTTCGCTATTAGAGAAACCTGCTGGCCCGGTATTAGTTGATTACCCAATTTCAATTGAGGATGACGCAGACGCACCCTTATCGTGCATGATCCCTCCATCAGATACCAGCGACCGGAAACCTGCAGCATCAGAAGCGTTAGGCTTACTGCCTGCTTGGCGGCGCACCCAAGAGAAATATGGTCGATCAACTGTAGGAAAAGTAATTACAGCTGAACAGGTTCCAGACATGCTTGACCTGTTTGCACGCATTACAGACGGAGAGTCATGGGACGAAGTCGGATTTCCTGGCGACCCAACAAAAATTGCAGCTGATATTAAGAACTTTTATGAAGAAGCAGCTATTTCTTTAAATGATTCGCCTCCTTCGGCTCGGAGTGCTGAATCTTGGTTTGTCACAGAGACACTAGGAGGAGAAACTATTCAAACAGCTCGCATCAAAATGAAAGAAGCAGATGTTAATTTCTACTTCTGGTACTACCTCCTTCCGATGACCCAACATCATGAGATAAGCAAGGACTAATAATGCCTCGTTCAGTTTTCGTTCACGAAACAATAGACATCGTCGGTCAAGGCCAATACGACTACATGGAAATGGTCAACCGCGAACCCGCGCAACACATGCCTGACATGACATCCCTTCAAGGAACCTTCTATGTTCTTGGTTTTGGTGGTGGTCGTTGGCCACAAGTCATCAATATCTGGGATTGCGGCATGGACGGTTGGGATGGTTGGGGTCGTAACCTAGATAGATTAAATCTTAAAAGACGCAAAGCATTCTATGGGGATTGGTGGGATGAGGCTGCCCAATGGCGTACGGGAGGTTTTGATAGAGTCTGCGCAGGCATACCGGAATCACCGACGACAAAACAAATAGAAGAAAAGGGAATCAAAGGAACGTTATTTGTAAACGAAGTGCTGTCAGTGCAACCAGGCACTCAGATTGAATACCTGAACCTTGTAGTAAAGGAACGAACAGGCTTTATGTTAGAACACGGTATTGAAGCAACAGGACTATGGGAAGTCATTAACAATAATCATGAAGTCGTAATGGTGTGGGCTACGTCAGTTGAGAATTGGGTTCAATTCCAGAAAAATCGTGGCACAACAAAGGGGCTTGACGACACTGGTGTTAGTGACGAACGGATATCAAAATGGGAAAATTCTTCAGCACCGTATATTACGGGTGGCGATACCCACATAATGACACCAATGCCCGGAACAGTCTATGGACCAGATGATTGGGAAAATGCTGATCTTAATGATTGGTTAGCAACAAACGCACCTGAAGAGTACAGAGAACAAAACCCGACGGGATCGGAATAGATTCTCTGCAAAGTTACTGGATAAGAAGAATTAGGAGAAAAAATGGATTTAACTACAATGCAATATGAAGTCAAGCAGAATATAGCTCATATCGTTTTCTCACGGCCTGAAGCTGCAAATGCAGTCAACCCAACTTTCTGCAAAGACTTGAAAACTGTTATGGAAGGAATCCGCGACGACGAAAACGTGAGGTCGGTCGCGATTACTGCGGAGGGTAAAGTATTTTGCGCTGGAGGAGACCTCAAGGAATTTAAAGCATCTGGTAAGGAACTTCCTGAAGTTGTCGAGTCAATGTTAGAAGACCTGCATGATGCCATCTATATGATGAATGATATTCCCAAGCCATTTGTAGCAGGTGTTCAAGGTGCCGCAGGTGGAGCGGGCATGTCTTTGGTTAGCGCATTCGATCTCGTAGTTTCCGGCGAGTCAGCAAAGTACACAATGGCGTACACAAGGGTTGGACTGACCCCTGATGGAACATCAAGTTATTTTTTGGCACGCCATATAGGTTTGCGTCGAATGATGGATCTGACACTCACGAACCGAGTGTTATCAGCTGAGGAAGCTGAATCATGGGGTTTGGTCAACCGAATCGTTTCTGATGAAGATATCGAAGCTCAAACTTTGAAATTAGCTCAACAGTTGGCTGATGGTGCTCCTAACGCTGCGGGGACAGCAAAAGCTGTTATTTACAAAGGATACGAATCTAATCTTCGTGAAGCTGGAGATTTTGAGGCGTTGAATATCGTTCGAGCAGCGGGAACACGTACAGGGCAAGAAGGCATTGCGGCTTTTGTTGAGAAGCGTGCCCCAGAGTGGAACGAGTAGAGTCCTACACTTTCTCGTAATCACTTAGTCGTGGTGATTCCATCTCTGATCTAAAACGTGAGAAGGGAAATGGCCATGCAAACGGAACTCCATTATTGTCCAAATACCAGCTGTTACATCCGGTAGCCCACACGGTTCCTTTCGCTGCTTCATATCGTTCAGTGTCAAAGCGTTCAAAGGCCTCATGGGAAACAACTGCAATGTCAAGGTCTCCTTGGTCAACATGATTAATGATCTGTAGAACGTAATCGCATTGCATTTCAGCTGTTTGAATAAGTGAAAAGTTTCCGACTGGGCTGTTTGGGCCGTTCAGCATAAAGAAGTTTGGGAATTCGGGGACTGCTATTGATAGGTATGCTGATGGCCAGTCTTTCCAGACTTCATTAAGGTCGATTCCACTTCTTCCTGTGATGTTCATTGGTCGCATGAACGCGTCGACATGAAATCCTGTTGCGAGCACTAGCACATCTAGTTCGTGTAGTTCGCCTTCGGTTACGACTCCATTGGGTTCTATTTTATCAATAGTTTCTGTGACGATATCAACGTTGTCTCGCTGAACAGCATCGTAGAAGTTGTGAGATACGACAAGTCGTTTGCAGGCTGCTTTGTAGGTGGGTCGTAGCTTTTCTTTCAGTTCAGCGTCTTGGACTGTATCGAGTGCTTCAAGACAGCGTTCTTGTATTCCGTCAAGGAGTTCTGAGTTTCCATCGATAACCGAGGTGGCGAAACCGTCATTGAATGCAGTTGACATTTCGTTATGGAGATTTTGGAGAAGGTCTGCGTCAGTTCGGAATGCTTCTTTTTCTTCTTCGGTGTATACAACTCGGTCGTTGGGCACGATCCATTGAGCGGTTCGTTGGAATACTTTCAGATTTTCTACTTCAGGTGCTACTGCTGCCGTAATCTGAACTCCGCTTGAACCCGTTCCGATAAGCCCTATTCTTTTATCAGCTATCTGTATATTGTGATCCCAACGCGCAGTGTGGAACATTGGTCCTTCAAAGGTGTCAAGCCCTTCTATGTCTGGGTATTTGGGATGATGAAGGATTCCTGTGGCGGCGATAACCCATCGGAAACGTTCAATATGCCCCTTTTCTGTTTCTATTTCCCATTCACCGTCCATCCAAGTACAACGGATAACTGCCTCGTTGAACTGAATATGTTCATCGATTCCGTAACGTGTTGATACCCCTTCGAAATATTCTTGGACTTCAGCTCCAGGAGATGTGAATTCACTCCAGTCGGGGTTGAGTTCAAATGAGTAGGTGTAAAGGTGGGATGGGACGTCGCATGCAATACCTGGGTACGTGTTTTCCCTCCATGTTCCACCTACCCTATCTGCTTTCTCAAAAATTGTGAATGGGTACCCAGCTTTTTGCAGCTTTATCCCTGCCAAAACACCTGACATTCCAGCCCCGATAACGGCGAAAGAGTTAATTACTTTAGCTTCAGTATCCATACGATTCTTAGCGTAGTCGCTTTTCTAAGTTAGGTTTAATTCCTAAGAATAGCGATGAAAGGAATATCTTCTTGTTGAAGGGTGCTTGGGTAATCTAGAACTCGTTCGTCAATTGAACATGATGTACTTATCTGATTCTGATGAAATTTTCACTCAAGGTGCGTTCTCATGTCTTTTAGGCAAATATGTTTTCAATGGATAGAGGGGGCTTTATGGGTAACCAATTAGAAAATAGGGTTGCTGTGATAACCGGTGCAGGTGAAGGGATTGGAAGAGGCATAGCAAATGCTTTCATCAAAGAAGGAGCACGAGTCGTTATTGCAGAAATTGATACAGATCTAGGAAATACGGCAGCGACAGAACTCGGTGATAATGCAATTTTCGTTGAATCAGATATCTCTAAAAAAGAAGATAACGAACGCATGATTGACGTCGCCGTTGAGAAATGGGGAACGCTTGACATTTTAGTAAATAACGCGTGGGGCGGTGGTCTCATATCTCGAGTTGAATCGAAATCACCTGAACTCATGGAGCATGGTTTGAATGTTGGCTTTCTTGGCCCCTTATGGGCAATGGTTGCTGCGCACTCGGTAATGAAAGAGAACTCTTATGGCAGGATCGTGAATTTATGTTCACTGAACGGTGTGAATGCCCATATGGGAACCGTTGAATATAATTCAGCCAAAGAAGCATTGCGGAGCGCCACACGAACAGCGGCACGAGAATGGGCTCCTCTAGGTATTACTGCAAATATTATTTGTCCAGCAGCGAAATCGGCTTCTTTTTTTCGGGTTATGAGCGAGTTTCCTGAACTCATTGCTGCAGCAGATGCTGCCAATCCTATGGGCCGTATGGGCGACTGCGAAAATGATATTGGTCCAGTCGCAGTTTTCCTCGCAAGTGAAGGGTCTAGCTACGTCACAGGAAATACTATTTTTGCCGATGGTGGGTCACATATAAATGGGTCCTCTTGGGCTCCTGACCTGGGTGAATGATAACTAATCAAACGCTTTTTTAATTGCGTCAAATGGGTTCTTTCGTGCTTCCTTCACTGATTCTTGATAAGCGGCTAATGCTTGAAGTTCTTGTGCGGCACGTATAGCGGTCCTACCTCCAAGAACTTCGAAAGACCGATGTACGGATCTTTTATTAACTTGTTGAAGGTCAGATGGTACCTTTGCAATCGTTTCGGCCATAGACAGAACTTCTTTATCTAAGGACTCTGCAGGGTACGCCCGGTTTGCAAACCCTACCTGGACTGCTTCTTCCGCTGAATACGTGTTTCCAGTCAACATCATTTCCATAGATGCCCTTAGCCCTAATATTGGGGTGTGAAACTGCCAGTCTGGCGTACTCATGACACGGACAACTGGATATCCGATTGTTGCATCATCTGCCATGTAAACAAGATCACAAGCTGAAGCTAATTCTGTTCCCCCTGCCATTGCGTAACCATGGATCTGTGCAATAACTGGTTTAGCGAGATCCCAAATACTGAACCAACTGTCAGTTGCCTGCCTCGTCCATTGGCCATCACCAGGCGCACTATAGATGGGCGGATTTTCCATTAGTCCGCCACTCGTGAGGTCATAGCCTGAGGAAAAGCACTTTCCAGATCCACAAATAATGGTGACACGAACGTCATCGTTGCGGTCATGTTTCTGAAGTGCTTCAAGTATCTCGGTTCGCATCGGAGTACTTATAGCGTTTCTCTTATCTGGTTTATTGAGCACAATTCTTCTTACACCTTCAGCTGGGCTCTCTATCAAAATGTCTTCGTATTCTGTCATATTTCCTTCCTTAGTAGTTCTCTACTCTGAGAATGGGCTGCGTCCATCGAGATCCATGACTGTTAGACGTTGCTGAGTGAGAATATCCAGGCTTGTTTCATTTTTACCTGTATGTTCTTTTTTGCAATGAGCGAGGAAGAGAATTGATTCG
>CENX01065548.1_pt1 | contig 13146 bp, 19 predicted proteins | sample 361321 | NCBI WGS metagenome assembly CENX01 (sample SAMEA2619678, study PRJEB7988) | marine metagenome | isolation source: saline water (ENVO:00002010), including | reverse complement strand
GCTATAATAGATTAGATAAAGTCGATATTGATGCTGTGAAGGGAGACAACATAACAGTAGATCCCCATTCACATCAAGATGCAGCTTATCACGGTGATGGAGGATGGCATCCAGGTGATGATGACCCAAGTTTTCTTCCTAATGGATCATCCCCTAATGGTAATGCTGACAAGAAAGACTCTAAAGCAAAAAAAGAATAATTACTTAGGAGAAAAAAATGGGAAGAGCTCAAGATTTGCTTGAAAAAGCAATGCAAAACATTAAAGAATTATCTAACAATGCTGACTTCTCAGACAGATGTAATGATGGATTAAGTAGGTTAGATGCTCAAAAAGATAAATTCTTTTTTCAATCATTAGCAGGTCTACCTTCAGCAAATAAACTATTCAAAGCTACTGAAAAAATGATTGCAGATCCAAGTGATAATAATATGAATGAAATTGAGACTTTTATCCAAGAAATAGATGATAAAGCAGATGCCCCCGGTACAGTCCTAACATAGTGAGTAATATTTTAGTTACTGGCGGTGCTGGAAGTATGGGAAGACTTGTTTCTGAGCTTCTTATAAATAATGGTCATTTTGTAAGTATTTTTGATTTACCTGTAGCAAATTTTGATGGATTTGATCCAAAAAAAACAAAACTATACAAAGGTAATTTAAATGATGATTCTATTATTGAAGCTTTAAAAAACATAGATACTGTAATTCACCTAGCAGCAATTTTACCTCCTACTGCAAATACAAATATAGAATTAGCTCAAAAAGTTAATGTTGAAGGGACATCTAATCTGTTAGAAAAAATTGAAGCTATAAACCCTGCCCTACATTTGATTTTTAGCTCCTCCGTTAGTATTTATGGAAAAAACCTAGACAATGACTTAATTGATATAAATTCTTCAATCAATCCTGATGATAATTATGCACAAACAAAATATGATTCAGAAAATTTAGTCGAGAAATCTAATGTTAATAGTACTATCTTAAGAATCTCAGGAGTATCTATTCCAATATTTCAAGAACCTCCATCAGAATGGCCATTTTTACCAAATCAAAATATTGAATTTGTTCATCGTGATGATGTAGTGACTTCTATTTGCAATTCGGTAAATAATAAAGATGCTTATAATAAAAAACTAAATATTAGTGGTGGAAAAACTTGGCAAATAACTGGAGAAGAATATGTTCAAGATTACTTTAGTATTTTAGAAGTTGGAATGGATAATGCGGTTTATCAAAAAGACGAAGGACATTTTTCGTGGTACGAATCAAAAAAATCAAATAAAATATTACAATATCAAAATAATACTTATGAAGCTTATCTTGAGCAGATAAGACAGGACTTAAGTAAATTAATGGGAGAGTAATGTGAAAAAAATAGAACAAACTTATGGATACGATGATGTAGCTATAGTCCCTGGTGAAATAACACTAAATCCTGAACTAGTTGAAACTAAAACAAAAATCGGAGACCTAGAATTAGCTGTCCCCGTTCTTGCATCAGCAATGGATAGTGTGGTTGATCCAAATTTTGCTAAACAATTATCTAATCTTGGCGGAGCCGGAGTTATAAATCTCGATGGAATACATGTCAGATATGAAGATACTGAAGAAATTTATAAAGAAATAATTTCAACTCCTCAAAAAGAAGTCACAGAACTATTACAAAAAATTTACAGCGCTCCAATGAAAGAAAACTTAATTGGTGAAGTTGTAAAAAAAATCAAAGAATCTGGAGAAAAATGTTTTGCTTCATTTGTTCCGGCATCCACTAAAAAATTTGCTCCTATTGCAGTTGAAGCAGGATGTGACGCAGTTGTTGTTCAATCAACAGTTACAACAGCAAGACATAATTCAAAAAGTTTAGAAGGACTAATACTATCAAAATTGGTAGATTCATTAAATGTTCCGATTATTGTTGGGAATACCGTAACTTATAATGTTACCCGGGAACTTATGGAGCAAGGGGTTCATGGAATTTTAGTTGGAGTAGGACCAGGTTCTGCCTGCACAAGTAGAGAAGTTTTAGGTGTTGGAGTCCCGCAAATTTCAGCCACTTTAGAGTGTTCAAGTGCTAGAGATGATTACTTCAAACTAACAGGAAGATATGTTTCTATAATTACCGATGGAGGAATCAGAACAGGTGGCGAATTATGTAAATCTTTTGTTGCTGGAGCAGACACTGTAATGATAGGCTCTCCTTTTTCAAAAACATTTGAGTCTCCTGCAAGTGGTAACCATTGGGGAATGGCTACTCCTCATGGATCTCTTCCAAGAGGAACTAGAATTGTAAATAAGCAAGAATATTCTATAGAAGAATTATTATTTGGGCCATCATCAAAAACGGACGGTACAAGAAATTTAGTTGGAGCATTAAGAGTATGCATGGGAATGATTGGAGCAGAGGATATTATTTCAATGCATGATGCTACGTTGATTTATGCCCCAACGATTAAAACAGAAGGTAAAAGTTACCAGCTATCTGGATTAGGTTCATAAATTTGGAATATAAAGCTCAAAGAGGAACTGTAGATATTCTTCCAAAAGATCAAAATCTTTGGAATTATGTTCAGCAACAATGTTTTGATGTCGCCAGATCATTTGGTTACAGTTATATTGAAACACCCATTTTTGAGGATTCACGAATATTTGAAAGAACAGTTGGAGAAGATACAGATATTGTTGAAAAAGAAATGTATACATTTACTGATAAAGGCGGAGAGAATATAAGTCTTAGGCCAGAAAATACTGCTGGGGTTTGTAGAGCATTTATTGAAAATGGAATGCATAACGAAACTCTTCCTGCAAGACTTTTTTATTACGGCCCGATGTTTAGATATGAAAGGCCTCAGTCAGGAAGATATAGACAGTTTCATCAATTTGGAATTGAATGTATTGGAGACAGTTCATATGATAATGACTTTGAAGTAATAAAACTAGCTTGGAATATAATAAAGAAATTTCAGATTAAAAATACTGAATTAAATATTAATTCATTAGGCGATTCAAAAGATAGAGAATTATATATAACAAAGCTAAAAGAATATTTTATAAAATATCTAAATGATCTTCCAAAGGTAGATAGGCTTAGATTTGAAAGAGCCCCATTGAGGTTATTAGACTCCAAAGAAGAAATTACAATAAAGATTTCCGAGGAAGCTCCAAAAACATTAGATTATATCTCTACTGAAAGTAAAATTCATCATGAAAATATTTTATATAATTTAGAAAAATTAAGTGATCTAGACCCAGATTTTAAGTATAAAACTAATGATAAATTAGTTAGAGGATTAGATTACTATAACAAAACTGTTTTTGAATATATAAGTGACTCTTCTGGACCACAAGGAGTAATTTTAGGAGGAGGAAGATACGATCCATTAATTAAAATTCTTGGAGGTCAGGATACCCCGGCTGTAGGTTTTGCTATGGGTGTAGAAAGAATTATTAATGAGTTAAAAAAAGTTGATATTAAAGAGAAGAATAATCTTGATATTATAATAGTTGTATTGAATGATGATCTAAGAATTAATGCTGAACAACTTTCTGATTCCTTACGAAATAATCATATAAAAACAATTATTGCACCCAGAAGATCAATGAAAGCTCAGTTTAGATTTGCTAATAATATGAATGCAAAATTTGCTATCATTCTTGGAGAAGATGAGATAAAAAATAATGTTATTTCCATTAAATCTCTAAACTCAAAAAAGGATCAGATAGAAATCAAGAATGATGATATAGAAAAAATAATAAGCCTAATTAATTCTGAGGACTAGTATGGAAGAATGGATATTAAATAGATTAAAAGAAATAAAGAATAGATTTGATGAAGTAGAACTACTCATGACTAAGCAAGAAGTTGTATCTAATCAAAACGAAATGAAAAAACTTTCTAAAGAATATAAAAATTTAGTGAAAATTAATCAATTATGGGATGCATATAATAAAACTTCTACACAAATAGAAGAAACAAAAGATATGATTGATTCTGATGATGAAGAGATTTCAGAATTAGCACAATCAGAAAACGAGACATTATCTGAAAATTTAGAGAATATTTTTGATGAATTAAATAAAGAACTAATACCTAAAGATGCTACAGATGAAGCAGATGCGATTGTTGAAATTAGAGCAGGTACAGGCGGTGATGAAGCTGCTATTTTTGGAAATGATCTATTAAGAATGTATTCAAGATATTCAGAAAATAATAAATGGAAAGTAAAAATATTAAGCTCAAATTATAGTGAATTTGGAGGTATCAAAGAAGTTGTTCTAGAAATTTCAGGAGAAGGCACTTTTTCAAAACTAAAGCATGAAAGTGGTGTTCATAGAGTCCAAAGAGTTCCTAAAACAGAGTCTCAAGGAAGAATTCATACTTCAACTGCTACTGTTGCAGTTTTACCAAAATCAGAAGAAATAGATATAGAAATAAAAGATGACGACATACGAACAGATGTTTTTCATTCTGGTGGCGCTGGTGGTCAAAATGTAAATAAGGTTGCCACAGCTATTCGACTAACTCACAACCCTTCAGGTATTGTTGTAGCATGTCAAAATGAAAGATCTCAACTACAAAATAAGATGCAAGCGATGGAAATACTGAAGTCTAAATTATGGGATCTAGAATTACGAAAACAACAAGAAGAAATTTCCAAAGCTAGAAAATCACAAGTTGGTTCTGGTGGAAGATCTGAAAAAGTTAGAACTTATAATTATCCTCAGAGTAGAATAACAGATCATAGAATCAACGTTACTGTACATAATTTATCAGAATTTATGGATGGATTAATTGATGAGCTTATAGGCCCTCTTATGAAAAATGAACAAGCCCAAAAAATGTTGTCTCAAAATCCTTCTAAATGATCACAATTGGTGAAATCAAGAAAAATCTTATCTCTATACTAAATGATCATAATATTCCTGATTCGCAATTTGAAGCAATATCTATAATTGCCTATTCTCTAGGATTAGATCATAAAGAAGTTATCACTGAAAATGATATAAATATCTCAGATGAAGGGGAATTAAGAGTATTTGAAATACTTAAAAAAAGATTAGAAGGGAATCCATTAGCTTATTTAATTAATGAAAAAACTTTTTTTAATGAAATTTTTTTCATCGATCAAAATGTTTTGATACCTAGACAAGAAACTGAAGAAGTAATTGAATATTTTTTTTCATTGAACCAAAACAATTCAATGAAAAATAAGAATATCTTAGATATTGGAACGGGTAGTGGAATTATTTCTATAATATGTAAAAAGAAATATCCTTTAGCCAATTTATTTTCTATTGATAAAAGTAATGGAGCAATTAATGTAGCTAAAAAAAATGCTGAAATAAAAAATGTTTCAATAGATTTTATATGTACTGATATTCAAAACTGTAAAATAAGTAAAATAGATTATGTAATAAGTAATCCTCCTTATATAAAACAAAAAATATTAAAAGATTTGCAAATAGAAGTTTTGAAAGAACCCCTAATAGCCTTAAACGGGGGATTAGATGGATTAAAAGTTATAAAAAATATTTTTGAGTGGGAAAAAAACATTAATAATAATAATGCTTTACAAATAATTATTGAAATTGATGAACAAATTAAATATGAAGCAAAGGAACTAGCTAAAAACTTTTATCCTCATAAAAAAATAAAAATAATAAATGATATTGCAAATAAACCTAGGATTTTATCTATAAATTAGTTTATCTCTTTGTATATTGAGGAGCTTTTCTAGCTTTCTTTAGACCATATTTTTTACTTTCCTTAACTCTTGAGTCTCGAGTAAGTAAACCATGAGATTTTAATTTTGGTCTCAATTCTATATCCATCTCACATAGAGCTCTAGCAATTCCAAGAGAAATAGCTCCTGATTGACCAGAAGCTCCTCCGCCTTGTATCTTAATCTCTGCAGAAATCTTTTCTTTATCAGTAATTTTTAGGGGAAGCAAAGCTATATTTACTAAATCATCCATTAACAATACTTCTTTGATTGTCTTTCCGTTCACTTGTATCTTACCATTAGTATTGAAAATCTTTACTCTGGCAATTGAAGATTTCCTTTTACCTGTTCCATAATAATATGTCTTTTTAGTTGTCACTCTTTACCTCTTTAGATTTATTCTCAAGTTGCGCTTGATGAGGATGATTATTTCCCGAATAAATTTTTAATCTTTTCAACATTTTTGCAGATAATTTATTCTTTGGAAGCATACCCTTAACAGCTTTTGTAATGATATATTCAGGTTTCTTTTCTATGAGATTGGCAAATGTTCTAACTTTAGTACTACCTGGTCTTGTAGTATGAGTAATATATTCTTTATCTGAATATTTCTTGCCTGTTACTTTTATTTTCGATGAATTTATTAATATAACAAAATCACCTGTTATATCATTTGGAATATAAGCAGGTTTATTTTTACCCATTAGAATCATAGCGATCTTAGAAGCTAAGCGGCCTAGAGTTTCACCTTCAGCATCAATAAGAACCCATTTTTCTGAATTATTTTTTTCTTTTATAGAATAATGTTTTAATTTATTAATCATTTTTTTTTCTAATAGATTTCTATTTTACACTTTTTTTTAACTAATCAACTAGTTCCAATAAAGCTATTTCAGCATTGTCACCTTGTCTTGTCCCTAATAGAACAATTCTGGAATATCCACCATTTCTTTCAGTAAATTTTTCAGATACATTTTCAAAAAGATGATCAACTACTGATTTATCTAGAATAAATTCAGATACTTTTCTTATTGAATTAAAATCCTTAGTTTTAGAAAGTGTAATCATTTTTTCAAGAATAGGCCTTGCTTCTTTAGCCTTAGCTTTAGTAGTTTTAATTCTTCCATGCATTATTGTATCGGAAACTAAATTCCTCAATAAGGCTTTCCTTTGATTAGACGGTCTACTTAATTTATTTTTAGATAATCTATGTCTCATTTTATCCTCTTATACTAAATTATGAACTTTCAGGAAGCATGTTTCTTTCAGCAAGAACATCAAACAATTCGTCCAAAGATTTTCTACCAAAATTTCTTATTTTTAATAAATCTCCCTCGGGCATTGCTATAACTTCTCCAACTCTATTTATTCCAGCTCTTTTCAAACAATTTAGAGTTCTTGCAGACAAATCTAAAGTTTCAACTGGAGTGTTATATATATCAGGACTAATTCCAAGACCTGCTGCAGGATTTTGCTCCTCAGTAGTTTGATCGAATTTACTGAATACATAAAAGCTATCCATTAAAGATTCAGAGGCTTTTTGCAGTGCAGATTGAGGATCAATAGTACCATCAGTCCAAATTTCTAATGTTAATCTTTCCCAATCAGATCTCTGTCCTACTCTGGTAGGTTGAACTGAAAAATTAGCTTTTTTTATAGGAGTAAAAATAGAATCAATTGGTAAAATACCTATATTTGAATCAAACTCATCAGAAGCTCTTCTATAACCTTGACCTTGTTCAACACTAAACTCTACAGATAAATGTGCATCAGGAGAATCTAGGGTTGCCAGATGATGACCAGGATTCACAATTTCAAAATCAGCAGTTGCCATAATATCACCTGCTTTTACTTCTCCTTCGCCTTCAACTTCCAGCCTTAGACGACCTGTTCTATCTGATAAAGATCTCAATCTGATACCTTTTGCATTCATAAGAAATTCATTAACTTCTTCCCTCATGCCTTTTAAGGTTGAGTACTCATGTTGGATACCTTCTATTTTAACCCAATTTATTGCAGTTCCAGGAAGAGCAGATAACAGAGCTCTCCTTAAGGGATTACCTAGAGTAACTCCCCAACCTTTGTCTAAAGGTTCTGCTATAAATTTTCCATAGGTTTGATCCCCTTCTATCATTCTGATAGAAAGCTCTGGAACCTCAGGTTCAGAAACAGATATATTGTCAATTGGTGATAATCCAAATTGTTTTTCTAACATTTATTACCTCCTTGAATAGTATTCAACTATTTGCCTAGTATCAATCTCAAGCTCAGCGTCAGAAGCAGATGGAAGATTGTTTATTTGAGTAGAAAGTGCAGCTTTATCTAGAGATAACCATTTTGCACATTGATTGTTCTTAATATTTTCACTTGCTATTTGAAACAAGCTAGAATTTTTTGACTTTTCTTTCCAGGTAATTTTATCCCCTTGCTTCATTTCATAAGAAGGGATATTTACTTTTTTATCATTTACCAAAAAATGACCATGATTGACTGCTTGACGTGACTGCCTCCGAGTATTAAACATACCTGTCCTAAACATAACGTTGTCAAATCTCTTTTCTAATAATATAAGCAGTTCATCACCAGTTGAGCCTTCTATATTTGAAGCTTTATCATAGTAATTTCTAAACTGACGTTCTAAAATGCCATATAAAAATCTTGCTTTTTGTTTTTCTCTAAGCTGAAGACCATATGGTGAAATTCTTCTCCTTTGAGACATTCTATTTTTTCCAGGCTTTTGTGCAATTTCTAAACCTAAAAACCTCATTCTTTTGTTTACTGGACCCGTGTATCTAGCCATATAATTTCCTGTTCTAAATTATTTTTATACTCTTCTTTTCTTTGGAGGTCTGCATCCATTATGAGGAACAGGAGTAACATCCTTGATGGAGACAACTCTAATTCCAGCATGCTGAATTGCTCTAATAGCAGCTTCTCTTCCAGCTCCAGGACCCTTAACAAAAACATCTACTGTTTTCATCCCTAATTCAACAGCTGTTTCTGCTGCAGATTCTCCAGCTTTTTGAGCTGCAAAAGCAGTAGATTTTCTTGACCCTCTAAATCCTTTAGCACCAGCACTACTTTGAGCAATAACATTTCCACTATTATCAGTCATAGTGATTATAGTATTGTTGAAGGTTGCTTTAACATATGCATTACCTTGAGGGACAAATACTTTTTCTTTTTTTCTTGTTCTATTTCTAGCCATTTAAACCTTCTATACTTCTATACTAGTGAGTTAATTTCTTTTTATTGGCAATAGTTCTTCGCTTACCTTTTTTTGTTCTTGCATTAGTTTTTGTTCTTTGTCCATTTGCAGGTAAACCATTTTTATGTCTGGAGCCTCTGTAACTACCTATATCTCCCAATCTTCTAATGTTTAATTGAACTTCTCTTCGAAGGTCACCCTCAATTCTTACTTCAGATCTTTCGATAGCACTTCTAATTCTTGCTAATTCATCTTCCTGAAGGTCTTTAACTCGTGTGTTTAAATCTATACCAACATCAGTGATGATTTTTTTTGAAATTGATCTACCTATTCCACTGATTGCAGTTAGCCCTATCTCAACTCTTTGCGTATCGGGTATATTTACCCCTGCCATCATAGCCATATAATTTATCCTTGAACTTGTTTAAATCTTGGGTTTTTTTTATTTATTATTCTAACTTTGCCTTTTCTTCTAATTATTTGATCGTCGGCACTTCGTTTTTTTATTGATGCTCTTTTTTTCATAATTTACTCACAGTTTTATTTAAATCTGTATGTTATTCTTCCTCTTGTTAAATCATAGGGAGACAGTTCTACTAGAACTCTGTCTCCGGGTAATATTCTTATATAATTTTTTCTAATTTTGCCAGATGCATGGGCTAAGACTTCGTGTCCATTAGCTAATTCAACTTTAAATGTAGTATTTGGCAGAGCTTCTTCAACTTTACCTTCTACTTCTATTGCTTCCTTTTTTGCCATTTATATACTTGCCTTTGTTAAAATCTCAGGACCATCTTCAGTTATTAAAATTGTGTCCTCAAAGTGTGAAGAAAGTTTTCCATCTTTAGTCACCACCGTCCATTTGTCATCCATGACTTTAGTCTGCCATTTGCCTTCAGTCACCATAGGTTCAATTGCTATGGCCATTCCAACTCTCAAAAGAGCTCCTTCATTTTTTTTACCAAAGTTAGGAACACTAGGAGGTTCATGTAACTGGCTTCCAATTCCATGGCCAACATATTCTCTAACAACATCAAAACCTTGACCTAGAACATACTCTTCAATTGAGTTAGATATAATACCTATCTTATTCCCAGCAATAGAATTTTTTATTCCTATTTGCAATGCATTATCTGCAACTGAAATTAATTTATTTTTATCTTCGTCACTTGAATCTTCAATTATAAAAGTTCTTGCATGATCACTGTACATGCCCCCTACAATTGCACCACAATCGATAGAAATAAGGTCTCCACTTAACAATTTTCTTTCTCCAGGAATCCCATGAACAATCTCTTCATTTATTGAAATACAAGCAGTAGCAGGAAATCCATATAAACCTAAAAAAGCAGGTTTAGCCCCTTCTTTCTCAATAAATTCTCTTAGAAAATTATCAACCTCTCCAGTAGTAACTCCAGACTGAAGTTTTTTACCACAATTTATCATAGCACGAGCTACTATGTCTCCAGCTTCCCTCATATGAGAAATTTGTTCTGGAGTTTTGATGGTCCCCTCAGTAAGCAATTATTAAAGCATCTCCATTAATTAATGTACAAACTCTTAGTATATATCTAAATCATGCAAATTGTACAGTAGCATTATTGTAATATTTTGTCAATTTCTAATGAAACTTCTACAATTGAAGAATTGGCATTGATTTTTTTTAACAAGTCTTTCGTTTTATAAAATTCAAGCAGGGGTTCGGTTAATTCTTTGTATGTATCCATTCTTTTTGATATTGCAGAAGGTTTATCGTCTTCCCGTTGGTACAAATCTTGAAAAGAACATCCATCAATACAAAAATATTCCTTATCATCTTTAGAAAAAGTTTTGGAGCAATTTTTACACGAAATTCTCTTAGATAGCCTATTAATCAAGTCTTCAAACGGAACATCAAAATAAAGGACATGATCAATTTTCTTCTCAAGTATATTCATTTCTTTTTCTAATGATAATGCTTGATTTATTGTTCTCGGGAAGCCATCTAATAAAATAGATTCGATACTTTCTGTAGTTTTTAAAACCATTTCTATAATTAAATTATCTGGGACAAGTTCCCCTTTTTCCATATAATTTTTTGCCTTTGACCCCAAATCTGATTTATTTGCAATTTGAGATCTTAGAATATCGCCCGTAGATATGTGAGATAATTTATACTTTTCTACTAATTTTTGAGACTGAGTACCTTTACCTGATCCCGGAGGACCTAAAAGTATAATGTTCATTACTAATTAACAAATCCTTCATAATTTCTCATTAGTAGCTGAGATTCTAATTGCCTCATAGTATCCAATGCAACTCCAACCATAATTAATAAACTTGTACTTTGAACTATGCTAGTAGTTGATTCAAGTCCTGTAATGAAAGAGGCAATAGATGGGATTACAGCTATAGTTCCTAGGAATAAAGCTCCTCCCCAAGTTATTCTAATTATAACTCTCATAAGATATTCTTTAGTAGGAGGACCAGGCCTGATACCTGGTATAAAGCCATTGTTATTTTGAAGAGATTCTGCCAAATTTTGCTGATTATGGACTACCAATGTGTAGAAAAAGGTAAAAATTACTACAAGTATGAATACTGTTATCCAGTATAAGGTTCCCGTTGGTCCAAACTGAACTGTAAGCCATTGTGCAATTTGAGGGACAAAAGAATCTGAAGCTGGATCTACAAAATAAGATGCAACAACAGCTGGTAAGGCAAGTATAGAAAAAGCAAAAATCAAAGGTATCATTCCAGCAGAATTAACCCTTATGGGGATATGAGAAGATCCTTGTGATCTATACATTCTATTTCCTCTAAATACACTTCGCCCATACTGAACCGGTATTCTTCTTTGAGCTTCAGTAAATATAACTATAGTGAAAACAATTAATAATATAAGGGCAATCAATAAACCAACCTGAAAAGGTTGATCTCGAAGAAGCCATAGTTGTGCTCCTATAGAAGGAAAGGTAGAAACAATACCTGCAAAAATTATCAAAGATATACCATTTCCAATTCCTTTTTCAGTTACCAATTCTCCTAACCATACTAGAATCATAGTTCCAGCAGTCATAGACAATAATATAGCCAAAGTGTTTAAGGTTTGCCCACCCCCAAAACCAATTCCTGTAAGTGCTCCTTGACCTAGGGCACCTGCAAATAAATTTATTTGTCCATAGCCTTGCAAAAAAGCTAGTGGAACTGTCAAATAATGAGTATACCTATTAATTGCTTTTCTTCCAGCTTCTCCTTCTTGTGCTAATTCTTTAAGTTGCGGCACCAAAGGAGTTAAGATCTGAATTATTATAGAAGCTGTAATATACGGATAAACCCCTAATGCAGCAATAGATAAATTCCTAAGTGCTCCTCCAGAAAAAATATCTATAAATCCTAATAAAGGATTTGCATCAAAAGCTGATTGCAAAGCTTCTTTATCAACACCTGGTACTGGAACATGAGCAAAAAATCTAAAAATAACCAGTATTAACAGGGTAAATAAAATTCTAGTTCTTAAGTCAGAGATATTAAATGCATCAATGATAGCTTGAATCAAGGCAGGTCTATTAGATTGTGCTGTAGTAGTCATAATGCTAGTTTATTACCTTTACTTCTCCTCCAGCTTTTTCAATCTTAGATTTTGCAGAAGAAGAAATAGCATGAACTTCTAAATTTAAAGATTTAGATATTTCCCCATTTCCAAGGACCTTAATCATTTGCTTATTTTTTATGACACCTTTTTTCTTAAAATCTTCTATAGTTACAGAATCTTGAGTAAATATATTAATCAAATCAGAAATATTTAATGCCACGTAATCTTTCTTAAAAACATTTGTAAAACCTCGCATGTGAGGTAATTTTTTCACAAGTCGTAATTGTCCACCTTCAAATGTAGGATTTAAGTTCCCTCCACTTCTAGACAATTGACCCTTAATACCTCTCCCAGAATAAGTACCCTTAGAGGCATTACCCCTTCCGACTTGATTACTCTTTGGAGTATTTTTATTTTTTCTTTTTATATCATGTAATTGAGGCATTTTTTCACCTATCTATTTAACTTCTTCTGTTGAAATCAAATGATCAACTTTCTTAATCATTCCTTCTATTTGAGGAGACAAATCTTTCTGTACTTTAGATCCAATTTTTCTTAAACCCAAAGCTCTTAAAGTATCTCTTTGCGCAGGGGAAGCTCCTATTTTACTTTTTCTTTGAAAAATTATAATTTTTTTCATTTT
>CENX01063348.1_pt1 | contig 13163 bp, 9 predicted proteins | sample 361321 | NCBI WGS metagenome assembly CENX01 (sample SAMEA2619678, study PRJEB7988) | marine metagenome | isolation source: saline water (ENVO:00002010), including | reverse complement strand
AATGTCGCCTCATACTCCTCGTAAAGATGTAATTGAAGCTTCAGAAGTTGCCAGAAAAAGTAAGGCGGACCTTATTGTGACATTTGGGGGGGGATCTATCACAGATGCGGCCAAAGCTGTTGCTTTGTGTTTATCTAATAATATAAGCGATCCAAAGATGATGGATATTTTAAATTCTACAGACAGTGTGAAGGAGCCAACAGTTCCCCAAATCACAATACCAACTACATTGTCTGGTGGGGAGTTTAGTGCAATTTCAGGAGTGACTGATGAATTATCCAAGAAAAAAGATTTATTTAGGCACTCAAATATTATTCCGAACGCGGTGATTTTGGATCCTATGCCGACCCTTCATACACCGGAATGGTTATTTCTTTCAACAGGTATCCGTGCGGTCGACCATTGTGTCGAAGGAATATGTTCATCCAAATCAAATGCTTACGGTGATGCGCAGGCTTTGCAAGGTTTAACTCTTCTTTCCAGTGGATTGTTAGGTGTGAAAAATGATGCATCGGACATTCAGGCAAGGTTAGATTGTCAGATGGGAACGTGGTTATCTATGGCGCCTTTATCGAGTGGAGTACCAATGGGAGCAAGCCATGGTATAGGTTATGTGCTCGGTGCGGCTTTTGACATACCGCACGGACACACGTCGTGCATTATGCTGCCTGCTGTTATGCGATGGAACAAAAAGGTCAACAAAAAGCGTCAGGAGTTAATTTCAAGCGCAATGAAACAGCCCGACACCGATGCCGGTGATTTATTGGAGGCTTTAATATCAAAACTTGGGATGCCTTGTAGGCTCTCAGAAGTTGGAATAAAAAAGTCTGAGTTTGAAGAAATTTCCAGAAAAGCAATGGATACGCCATGGGTACCGCATAACCCAAGACTGATCCAAGGTCCGGCTGATGTTTTAGAGATATTGTCTTTAGCTGCCTAAATGTCTTTTGATACTTGTCTCAGTAGAGCGGAGCCCCACAAAAATAAAGATGGTTGCGATTACACAGTAGATTGCAAAAATAATACAGATATTTCCCATACTTATATCGGTATCTATCATAAAGCCCATTACGGGAGGCCCAAGTGCCGAAGCTAAAACAGTGATCGCTACTATCAAAGACCGAATTGCTCCAAGATGTTTCGGGCCATATAATTCTGCCCATAGTGCTGTAAGGCCAGTATATGTCATCCCAACATTGAGTCCCAAAAGCAAAAGATAAGGCCAGGCCCAAATCGGATCATTAAAGGCCCATATAATTATTAGGGCGCATATTTTTGGCATTAAAAAAAATGGAACAGATTTGATTGCGGTCATTCGGTCAATTACAGGTCCAAAGGTTAAAGAAGCAGTCATTGAGCCGACAGCGTAAATCCAATAACTCCCTGTAAACCATACGGCACTCCAATTCTTTGCTTCCGCCAGGGTAAGATGATGAAAAAAAAGTGCTGTCCCAATAAATGATGGGGCAACGACAGCGGGTAAAACGAGGTAAAATCTCCAGTCACTTAACATCTCACGTCGTGTCCAACTTCTGGCGGTTGATATTGATATTTTTTCGATGACATTGTTGTTATTGGTGGTTCCTTGCGGACCCAATAAACTTTTTCTAAGTAACCAAAGGATCAATGGGATAATACCAATACCCAATAAAATAGAAGTAATCCCATAGGTTGTGCGCCAGCCAAACACTCCAATTGCTATTACGACTATTAACGGAAGAAATGATTCCCCAAAAGCATATCCAAGTGAGGCGAGCGCGACTGCTTTTCCGCGCCCCTTAGAGAAGTGCCTAGCCATCGTTGTTATAGCGACGTGACTAGTTAAACCTTGACCCGTGTGCCTTAAACAAAAAATAATGGGTATAAGTAGCCAGAATGACGAATTAAATGAGATAAAAAGACCAGAAATACATAATCCAGAGACAACAATTATTGTATAAATCTTGAGAGGGAAGCGGTCGATAAGTTGTCCGGTAAATGGCAAACAAAGAGCACTCATAATAGTGCCGGTCATGTATATACTGCCCCAAGCGGTATGACTGAGTTCAAATTCTTTTAAAATACTCGGTCCAAAACTTCCGATAAAAAATGTTTGACCCAAGCTAGATGCGAATGTGAGAGCAAAACCAAAAGCTAAAAGATGCGGGTTTTCTGCGATAAACTTTAAATATCCCGATGAACCTTGTTGATTGTTCATTTACATAATCTATCTATCAATGGTGACCATTCATTCCTTCGAGTTGCCATTTTTTTATATTTAAAATCTACCGTCTGAAACAATAATTAAACTAAAGGGTAGTTAATTTAGGAATATTTTTGAATTACGTCTTTTAGTGCCAATACTTCATCCGGTGTACTTGCCCACTTACTTGTTCCGCCCATTGGACTGGAAGGAATTAAAATGCGTTTTACACCTATTTTGGCTAACTCAGGTATTTCATTTAAATCCTCTGGTACAGATACCGTGAATTCTATTTCCTCGGGATCTCTGTCATTTTCTGTAGCAGTTGTTTTAACAATATCAAAAAGATCATGAGGTGTACCTCGCGCAGGGAAAAAACCGTCTCCGATTCGACCTGCTCGTCTTGCAGCAGCTTTTGAGTGACCTCCAACGATAATTGGTACGGTTCCATTGAGGGGCTGTGGTCGGCAAAATATGGGTTCAAAATCAACAAAATCTCCGTGGTATTCGGCAAAATCGTTTGCCCACAGTGCTCGCATTGCCGCTATGTGCTCGTCTGTACGCTTACCTCGTCCCTCGAAAGGCACTCCGATAGCATTGAATTCCTCTTCTAGCCATCCCACCCCGATACCTAAATCTATTCGCCCCCCGGATAATTGATCCAATGTAGCTATTTGTTTTGCGGCAACTACTGGATTGCGCTGTGGAATGATTAAAATACCTGTAGCAAGTCTGATTGTTTTCGTGACTGATGCTAAATATGCCATGTAAATCAGTGGATCTGGGTAGTGCATATCCTCATTTCCGTCACCCATTCTTCCCGAAGCTGCATATGGATACGTCGATTTGTATCCTTTGGGCACAACCACGTGGTCTACGGTCCAGATACTCTCAAAGCCAGCTTCCTCCGCTGCTTGGGCCATGGAAATTGCTTTATCTGACCAAACATTCCTTCCTGTATTTAAATAACGTAGACCAAACTTCATATCTTACTCCAATGAAATCGTATCAAATCTGATTATAAGTATTTATAATTCCACAATAGATCAGCATAATGACTGCTGGCTAACGCAAATGAAAATATGTTTTATTTATGTGGCCTTGTATAGATATTTGATAAAAAACACGGTCAATAATTAAAGTCTAAAAATTAAACTCGCGAAAAATTATCATGGTTAATATTAATAAGGTATTTTTAAATTTAGGTATTGCATTTATTAGTTATTTTTTTGGCTTTGATAATATTCGGGCTAGTGAAAATAAGGATCAGCCAGAAAGAGGATATTCAAAGCAGGTTAAGGAGGCGGTGACTGCAGACAAATTTATGGTGTCAACCGCAAACCCCATTGCAACTAACGCTGGTTATAACGTGCTTCTGAGTGGGGGAAGTGCAATCGACGCGGTGGTTGCTATACAGATGGTCTTAAACGTCGTTGAACCACAGTCTTCAGGTATCGGTGGTGGGGCTTTTATTCTTTACTGGGATGCAAAAAAAAGAAAATTATATTCATTTGATGGTAGAGAAACCGCCCCTAGATCGCTTAATAGTAATTATTTTATTGCGCGAGATGGCCGTAAAAAGAGTTTTTGGGAGGCCGTTCAAGGTGGCGGATCTGTGGGCGTTCCAGGCACGTTAAGGCTAATGGAGCTTGTTCATCAACGTTATGGAATAGTAAGCTGGTCTGAATTATTTCAACCGGCAATACAGATAGCACGTGAGGGTTTTTTGGTATCTCCCAGGCTCGCAAAATCTATCAGTCGGGCTCAAAAGCGGGGTCTTGATCGTTTTCCTGTGGCCAGAGCTTATTTCTTTAATAAAGATCTAACACCCAAATTAGCTAACTCTAGACTTGTAAATCTACCTCTGGCAGAAACCTTTGATTTGATCTCGAAAAGTGGAGCCGATATATTTTATGAAGGCAGTTTGGCTCACTCCATAGTAACGTCTGTCAGGAAAACGAAGTTTAATCCAGGTCACTTAACACTAGATGATTTGGCCAATTATCAGGTCAAAGAGCGGAAGCCAGTCTGCATATCATACAAAGATTACGAAGTATGCGGCATGGGCTCACCAAGTTCTGGGGGGCTCACTGTTGGGCAGATTTTAGGCATACTTGAAAATTTGGATCTCGAAAAGCAGGGATCATCATTGAAAGCAGTCCACCTTTTCATTGAGGCTTCTAAATTAGCTTATGCTGACAGAAATTTGTATATGGCTGATAAAGATTTTATAGAGGTTCCTGAGATAGGACTGATAGATAAGGGATACCTTTTAAATAGGGCACAATTGATCACCGATAGGGCTTCAGAAAAGGCAACTGCGGGTTATCCTAAAGGCAGCGAAGGATTATTGAGAAGCCTTCAACAGCAAAACGAAAGACCCGGAACTACGCATTATGTCGTCGTTGACAAATATGGGAATGCGGCATCGGTGACGTCAACTATAGAAACGGGGTTTGGGAGCCGAGTGATGGTTGGTGGTTTTTTACTTAATAACGAGTTAACAGACTTCTCATTTTTTCCCGACCGTAATGGTCGGCTCATTGCTAATAGAGTGCAAGGGGGTAAAAGACCTAGAAGTTCGATGGCCCCAACGGTGGTTCTAAAAGAAGGCAAGCCATTTTTGATCACCGGGTCTCCGGGTGGATCACGAATTATCTCATACGTTGCAAGAACCATATTAAATGTACTTGAGTGGGGACTCGACCCACAAGCAGCAATAAATTCTGGTCATATTGTTAATAGAAATGGCGTGACGGAGCTAGAAGAAGGAACGGATGCCATAAATCTCAAAGAGGGTTTGGAATCCTTAGGACATAAAGTAAAAATTAGAAATTTAAACAGTGGCCTTCATAGTATTCTTTTTGCACAAGATGGTACCTTGATTGGAGCGGCAGATCCACGAAGAGAAGGATTGGTGATGGGGGAATAGCATATTTTTGCTCCCTTTAATCAAAAAAGAGATAGGAAAACGATGATGTTATTTGGAGCAATGGTAACACCCAGAGTTTCCGATTGGATGCTTATTAAAGATATAGAAAATATGGGGTTTGGTTCCGTTTGGATGCCAGATTCACATATGATTTATTCTGATACTTATGCGGTTCTCTCATTAGCTGCCGTCAATACATCCAAAATTAAACTCGGAACCGGAATAGCGGTTGCTCCAACTAGAATTGCTCCGGTCACTGCTCATTCAATTGCGACTATCAATCAATTAGCCCCGGGGAGAACGTTTTTAGGTATTGGGACCGGTCATACAGGCATGCGTGTCATGGGAATGGATCCGATAAAGATAGGAGAATTTAGAGAGTATTTGAGGGTCACTAGGGCGCTTCTTCATGGTAAAGAAATTGATTACACTCTTAATGGTGAAACAAGGGATATAAAGTTTTTGCACCCAGATGAAGGTTTTATAAATGTTGAAAGTCCTGTACCTATTTATGTCGCTGCAGATGGCCCTCTTGCTCTGCAAGCCGCAGGTATTTACGGGGATGGTAGAATTTGTTCACATAATCAATCAAAAGCGTTACTTAAAAATAGCCTAGAAACAATCAAATTGGGGGCAAAAAAAGCCCAAAGAGTTTTGCCAGAAACATTCAATACAACGGTGTTAACATATGCCTGTGTATTAAAACCGGGAGAGAGCATCACATCTGAACGTGTTATTGATGAAATTGGATCAATGGCGATAGCCTCGCTTCATTATTGGTGGGAGCTTTACCAGAATAACGGAGACACAAGTACAATTGCTCGGAGCTGTCAGGGCATCTGGGAACAATATTTAGAATTTACGGAGCAGATGGAAATACCGTTGGAAAAGCGTTATCAGCAAGTACATTTGGGTCACTGTGCTTATATATTACCTGAAGAAAGACGCTTTGTGACAGAAAATTTGATAAGGTCGACTGGGGGGCTGGTTGGCACTCCTGAGGAAATAATTGACATGATAAAAGATAGGGAAGCAATGGGTTTGACCGAAATTGCCTTACTTCCAGGCATGGAATTTGCCAGAAAAAACCTATCAGATTTTTCTACCCACGTCATTGAAAGGTATTGAATATGAAGGGGGAGATTAATAACTTAATCTCATTTACGATACCCCTTTGGATTAGTAAATGATTCAATGAATTAAGAGTGTAATGGGTTAAAATAAAAAAATATTAGGAGTTTCCAATGAGTGTAAATACCATAACAGGCCGTTCTGCATTTTTAGCGTTATTAAAAGACGAGGGGATAACCCATCTATTTGGGAACCCAGGAACAACAGAACTTCCAATTATGGATGCATTAACCGAGCACCCCGATTTAAATTACATGATGAGTATGCAGGAGTCTCTGGTCGTATATATGGCGGAAGGGTATTCAAGAGCTTCTGGGAAATTGTCAGCCTGTAATGTTCATGTTGCGCCAGGACTGGGTAACGCCATGGGAGCCATATATGCTGCAAAGTTTGCCAATACACCAATAATAATTACTGCAGGACAACAAGAATTAGGGCACGGTCTAACCGAACCGTTACTTTATGATCCTCTAGTTCCTATCGCAGAACCATTAGTTAAATGGGCGGTCGAGGTCACTCGCCTTCAGGATTTGCCTCGCATTGTCCGAAGGGCTGCCAAAATAGCAATGACACCCCCAACAGGACCTGTATTTATTTCTTTGCCAGGGGATATTCTAAATGAGGAAGGTGCATTGGAATTAGGGGCTAGAACTCGGGTTGATACAAAAGTTCGCCCCATTGATTCTACACTTGAGCGGTTTGCAGATAGGGTATTAGCAGCGTCTAATCCAGTGATTGTAGCCGGTCACGAATTAGCAACCGATGATGCACTTGTTGAGGCAGGTGAATTCGCTAGCATATTAGGGTGTCCAGTCTACCAGCAAACTGTTCAATATGGGGCTCATTTTTTATCTGAGCACCCAGGGTTTATGGGAGCCTTGACACGTGACCAACAGCAAGTGAGGGATGTTTTGTCTCCACACGATTTGTTGATTGTATTGGGGGCAGATGTTTTGCGCATGTCGGTCTGGGCGCCGGTAGAACCACTTCCTGAGGGAATGCCTGTAGTACAAATTGGGCAAAGAGATTGGGAAATGGGGAAAAACTTCCCGACAGAATTAGCAGTTCGGGCTGATATTAAAGAAACACTCAAAGTACTAAATCCTGTTATTCAGAAAAAAGGTGGGCAGGAGCTCAAAACGCGTGCAGAGAAATCACTAGCTAATCTCTCTGATAAAAACTGGACCTCAAAAAGGAACAAGTTAACGGCACAACTTGTTGCTGATAGACAAGATCATGTTATAGACCCGTCTTGGATGGTGATGGAAGTAATCAAAACCATGCCTGAAAATACAATTATTGTAGATGAAGGGATTATTAGCACTAGGGCTTTGAGCGCTCTATTGCCATATAGAGACCCGGCATCGCTGTTCGGTATGGCAAGCGGTGGAATTGGTTGGGGGATTCCAGCAGCTTGTGGCGTTCAGGCGGCTTATCCTGATAGACCGGTGATCGCTATTATTGGCGATGGTAGCTCGATGTATTCTATACAGGCACTTTGGACGGCAGCTAACCAGAAACTTCCATTGACCTATATCATCTGTGATAATGGTGGATATCGAATTATTAAGGAAAGGTTATATGCCTTTCATGGTAATGATAATTTTATTGGAATGGATTTCAAAGAACCAGCTGTTGATTTTGTAGGGTTGGCTCAGTCTATGGGGGTTTCGTCTGTTCGCATTAATAAACATGAGGAGCTCGCTCCCGCTTTAGAGGCGGCAATTAAAAACACTGAAGGGCCAAATTTACTAAGTGTTACTGTTGATCGGGGTAAGTTCTAGAATTGAGCGTTTAAGCTTTATTCCACACCATCAGGTGAGACAGTTTGTTTTTTGCTCGCAGCCTTTACGATTGCGAGTGTTGTGCTTAATGTTCTTGCGCCATCCTCACCAGAAGTTCTCGGGGGTTCTTCACCTCTTATAACTTTGCCGAAGTGTTCCATTTGATCTTGCAAAGGGTTGCCCGCCCCCTCTAGTTGTTGTGTTTTCAGCATAGGAAAATGCCAAGCTGCCTCATTTTCATTGGGATATGTCCATATTCGTATCAGAGGAAAGTCTAATGACCCTTTGGTTCCGATAAAGCGATAACAACAGTCATCCATGTGGGCAAAATCCTTATTTTCTCCTGTTGTTGCTTCATAGGACCACGGACTTGGAGCAGCATCTGATAATAGAATAGTGCCTAGGGCGCCATTTTTAAATCTCAATGCAATGGCCGCAGTATCTTCGACCTCGTGTCCCCGTGTGTTATTAGAAACGTGAGAAGAGATTTCGTCTATGTCTCCGCATACCCATCTTAGACAGTCAACATCATGAATTAGATTAGTTAATATTGGTCCTCCACCACTTTGAGTGCGCCAGGAAACATTATAATATTCATAATGTTTCTTCATTGCCCAAATGGCAGAGACACCAATCAAGGTTCCAATTTTTCCGGATAAAACAATTTCTCGTGCTTTTTCTAATTGCTTATTGAATCTTCGATAATGCCCAGAAAGAACCTGAGTTTTTTCCTCTCTACTGGTCTTTATAATCGATCTTGCTTCGTCCATTGTTGTTGCTATTGGTTTTTCAATTAGAACGTGGGCTTTGTTTTTTGCACAAATTATAGCTTGTTCGGCGTGCAGTGAATTTGGCGTGGCCAAAACTACTCCATCTACTAGAGTATTAGAGAATAGAGCATTCAAATTTGTATAGAATTTAACATTATGTTTTTTTGCAAATGACTCGGCACTAGGGTTCGTATCAACAATAGCGCTAAGTTCGCAGGTTTGACTCGATATTAGAGCAGAGGCGTGCTTTTTTCCGATAACTCCAAATCCAACCAATCCAATTCGCGTCTTTGTCATGATTGTAGTTACCTTCTAAATTTTACAATTTGGTATTATGACTTAACTTTGAGTACTTGATCAACACAGGCAAGCCAGCCAGCATATTTTTTTTCTCTTTGGATAGCAGAGATTTCTGGTTCAAAGCGCTTATCTAACATCCAAATTTTAGAAAATTCTGGAGGTCTAGGATAAAAATCCATAAAAAGTCCCGCTAAGTAAGCGGCGCCAAGAGCAGTAGTTTCGAGTATTTTTGGTCGGTCAACATTACTATTCAGTATGTCTGAGAGAAATTGCATGGTCCAATCACTCGCTGACATGCCCCCATCAACTCGCAATGCCGTTTGGGAATATTCAGAGGAATTGAAATCTTGTGTCATTGCTTCCAACAAATCGCGAGTTTGGTAGCAGGAAGCTTCTAGGGCTGCACGTGCCAGCTCATTTGGGCCAGTGTTTCGTGTTAGTCCAAATATAGCTCCCTTTGCCCGCGGTGCCCAGTATGGAGCGCCTAAACCCGTAAAAGCGGGTACCATATAAATTTCTTCCGCTTTATCCGAGCTTGCGGCCATCGAACCACTTTGGGCGGCATTCTCAAGTATGTTGAGGCTATCTCTTAACCATTGAACAGCAGCCCCTGCGACAAAAATAGAGCCCTCCAATGCATAACTCACTTCCCCTTCTAATGCATAGGCAACGGTTGTAAGCAGTTTGTTATTGGATTCAACCGGCGTTTTGCCTGTGTTCAACAGCGCAAAACAGCCGGTTCCATAGGTGGATTTCAACATCCCAGGAGTAAAACACGCTTGTCCAATAGCAGCAGCCTGCTGATCTCCGGCTATACCATTTATATTGATCTTGCGGTCGAATAGTCCTGAGATTGTTGTGCCAAAGTTATCTGAGCACTTCTTAACTGTGGGTAATATGATCTTTGGAATATTAAATAGATCCAATAATTCTGGGTCCCAACTTTGAGTGTGAATATTGAATAAACTTGTGCGTGAAGCATTTGTCATATCGGTGGTGTGAATTTTACCACCCGTAAGACGCCAAAGTAGAAACGTATCCACAGTTCCGAAAAGTAAATCTCCTGATGAAGCACTTGTCCGAGCACCATCTACGTTATCAAGTATCCATGCTAACTTTGTAGCCGAAAAATAGGGGTCAAGTACGAGCCCTGTTTTTTGTGATATTGTATATTCGAGACCTTTCGATTTCAGAAGATCACAGGTTTTTGCTGTTCTACGATCTTGCCAAACAATCGCTGGGTAAATAGCTTTTCCAGTTTTTTTATTCCATACAAGCGTCGTTTCACGTTGGTTAGCTATTCCAATTGATGCAATGTCTTTAGCGTTTAGATTAACTTTTTTAATTGCACCCCGGGCCGTATCTATTACCGAATTCCAGATATCCTCCGGGTCATGCTCGACCCAACCAGGATTTGGGAAAGATTGTTGAAACTCTTGCTGGGCAATTGATATGATTGTAAAATTTTGATCAAATATAATAGTCCTTGTGGATGTGGTGCCCTGGTCGATAGCCAATATGTAGTTTGACATCAATTGTGCCTTTTTTCAGTTACACTAATGATCGAATTGTAGCAACAATTTAGAATTGTGTTGGATATACGGTTATAGCAATGCATTATCCCTTTATATTTTTTCCTACGATTCGAATATCAAAATCCTTAAATATGGGGGTATCCTTTGAAAGAGATATCTGAAAACGGCAATCATCAGCATATTTGATCACATCTTATCTCTTGTGTCATGTGAGAATAGAAGAAGTCAAATGAATAGCTTATCCAATTTGACGGTTGTTTTTGCAGATTAATAATCAGAAGATACGACGAGAATTGTATTCCACTAGAGGGTTTTTTCAGTGAATAATATTGTCACTTCATTATCTGATACGTTTTATGATCGTTTTACGAATAGTACATTATTTTTTTTTCTGGAGAACGGTTGGGATAATCAGTACGGGGGCCTCTTTGAAATACTCAAATCTGATGGCGAAAGTAAAGACGTCCCATTTCGCCGAGTTATGGTTCATGCGCGTCAATTATTTGTATTTTCCAGATGGGCAAAATTGACAGGTGATAACAACTTTATTGCAAAAGCAGATAAAATTTTTGAGTTTATGACAACTTCCTTCTGGGACCCTGAAAACGGTGGATGGTTCTCAAGATTGAATCTGGATGGCTCGGTACAAGATCGAACAAAGGATCTCTATGCGCACGCCTTTGTACTGTTCGGGTTAGCCAATTATAAAAATTCATTAAATAGAAAAACTGTTCACGATTGGATAGACAAAACATTAACAGTCATCGAGCATCAATTTAGCAGAGAGGATGGTTCTTTTTGTCAAGATTTGAGCGGTCATTTTATGGATCTGTCACCACAGATTAGAAGCCAAAACCCACATATGCATCTTCTAGAAGCTACATTATATTTATTAGAGCTTGATAAGCAAAATCCCAGATATTTAACACTTGTAAATCGTTTGCTTAATTTATTTGAGAATAAGATTTTAGGTAATGGTAATAACCTAGTCAGAGAGTATTTGGATCAAAGCTTTAAACCGAGTTTAATTAATAGTTTTATTATTGAACCAGGTCATCATTATGAGTGGGCATGGCTTCTTAATTGGTCCGATAAAATTCATCAACGTAAAAAGTATGGCACTCTGACTAAAACGCTCTTTGATACTGGTTGGAGGCTCGGCTGGGATTTTAATAATGGTGGTGTTTTCGATGAGGTGGATTGCGTAAACAACCAAGTTTCTCTTTCAACTAAAAGATTTTGGCCGTTACTCGAATTAATAAAAGTTCTTTCAGTTCTACCCGGTAATTCCCATGGCGACGATCTGACTTCAGCCTTAACAATTGTTTTAGAACGTTACATTCAACCGAATGGTATTTGGACAGAAAGATTCGATCAAAATTGGACAGCTATCGATAGAACAATGCCTACGAGTTCACTTTACCATATGGCTATGGCAATTTTGGAGCTAAAGGAACGAAAATTAAAAAATTAACTTAAACAAACTTCTGGTATCTTTCTTTTACTACTTTAACCACTTCTTCAGGTGGCTTTTTCCACCAATTATTTTGGGACAAAATTTCAACTTCTCGATAGCCATTAAAACCGGCAGACTCTACCCATTTTCGTATTTTAGGAATATCGATCACACCGTCACCCATCATTCCTCTATCTAGTCGAAGGTCCTTGGTATCATCTGACCAATCATTGACATGAAAAGCTGCTATTCTCGAACCGGCTCGTTTGATTTCCGACTCTAGCATGGGGTCCCACCAAACATGATAAACGTCCACAGCTATCCCCAGTTCTGGCCCTGCACCAAGCTGATCACACCAGTCGTTGGCTTCTTTCATAGTTGTCAAGACTGAGCGGTTTGCGGCAAGCATGGGATGAAGCGGTTCGATTGCGATTGTGACACCAGCTTTTTTTGCTTCCGGCAGAAGAATAGAAAGACCCTCTAAAACTCGTGTCCTCGCACTAGCGATATCTTTTGAGCCCTTTGGTAAACCTCCAGCAATGAATATAAGAGCTTGGCTTTCTATAATTGCCGCTTCTTCCATTATCCTGCGGTTTTCATCTAAATCTTTCTGGAAAGTTGCCTCATCGAATGATGTTAGTAACCCTCCGATACAAAAACCTGAAACGGACATACCATTTTCTTTGAGCAATTGCCGTGTATTTTTTGGAGAGCCAAACTCCATCATTTTGTCGCGCCAGACTGCGATTCCATGTATTCCCTGTCGGGAGTAACCCTCTACAGCTTGCTTTAATGACCACTGATCTCGCGTTGTGACTTGATTTATTGATAAAAGATCTTCATCGAGCATTTTTTACTATCCAAATTGGTTAAAATATTTGTAATCTTAACAAGATAAAACAACGTAGACTAAACTTTCATACGTGCGTATTGCTTTCTATTGGATGCGGGCGTAGGGAAGATAAAGTAGTATAAATATTAATATTAATGATTTGAGCTCATAATGAAGATTGTTCAATCCAAATTCGCCATAGGCGCAATAGTGCGACATAAGATACACGACTTTCGCGGCG
>CENX01199932.1_pt1 | contig 13192 bp, 15 predicted proteins | sample 361321 | NCBI WGS metagenome assembly CENX01 (sample SAMEA2619678, study PRJEB7988) | marine metagenome | isolation source: saline water (ENVO:00002010), including | reverse complement strand
TTAAACGCTCCAAGACTAATACTCAATATCCCCAGCAATAAAAGGAAAGGAATTAGACCAGACACTAAAGAATCACCAGCTACTTTAGCTATTCCAACAGGTCCACTTAAGTTCTCAATTCCCATTGTTCCATTGAGTGTTTTAAAGAGAAATTTAAAAGTATTCTTAATCCAAAAGACTGTTTGGTTATAACCAAATACTATAGAGGATGATAAAGAGTTGGCTTCAGGCCCAAAACGCAAACCATATGAGGTTCCCTCTTGTTTTGAGGGAAGTGCAATATTTAATGCTCTGCCATCTCTTTCTATCTCTACGTCTATTTGCTGACCAAATTTGTTTAAAGCTATAGTGGCCTGATACATTGAACTTATTCTTTCTTGATTGATTCTAGTAATAGTGTCTCCAGAAATAAAACCAACTTGCTCGGCAGTACTTTCAGTCTCAACATTTTCGATGCGCGGTTTAAAGTCTGCAAAGGGGATAATTCCAAAAAACTGTGAAGGTGCTTGTCCTTCTTGAAATTTTAGATTAATTACGTCTTCCTGAAGGTAAACTTGGTTTTGATCTGTGTAATCAAATAACTCAATATTTACATCGCCTGTGTAACCAGTTAAATCCAGAAGTGCAACTTCTAAGGCCTGAACTGAATTAATCTCTTTATTATTTACTGCAACTACCTCATAAAATTTTTGATTATCTATTGCCACAACTTGAGCAGAAACCATATCTGACTGTTTAGGAATGAAAAGACCAACTAGTGTAAATACGAAAAAGGCTAAGATAAAATTATATATTGGTCCTGCTAAGACAACTAAAGATCTTTCTATTGCTGGCCTATTCGCTAGTACATATTTTTTTTCTTCGGTATTTAATTTATTGTAATTTTTTGTGTCAGCTGGATCATGAAATGCAACATAACCACCAAAAGGTATAGCAGAAAGAGAAAATCTTATATTATCTTTATTTTTCCACTTATATAAATCAGGCCCAAAACCTATGCTGAATTTGATAATTTTTATTTTGAAGTACCTAGCAACTGAATAATGACCATATTCATGAAAAGTTACCAAGATTAAAAAAAGTGTTAAAGCTCCAATTAATGAATACATTTATTTCCCATCTATTAAATTTAAAATCTCAATCCTATTTGACTCTAGTTCTTGAATTGAATTTACTTCTTTCTTATCAATTAGGTAGTAATTATCTAGTATCAGGTTATAAATATCACCAAATTTTATCTTTTTGTTTAAAAACTTTTTGACTGCGATATCATTCAAAGTAGCAAAGACTAAACCACTATTATCTTCACTATTCATTACATCTAAAGTTATATCTCTAAGCTTTTTTCGGTCATCTGGAAATTGTTCGAGGCTCAGATCAATATTTCTATTTAAAAGATCGAGGGAAAAATCTTTTTTTATGTCTTGTGAATACCCTCCAAGCAGTCCATATGCAAGAGGAATAATCATGCTTGGCTGAGACATTTGGGCTTCAACGGAACCATCTTTAAATTCAAGCATTGAGTGGATAACGCTTTGCCTATGAATCTTGATATCCAATAATTCTGGACCTAGAGAAAAAAGGTGCTTCGCCTCTATTAATTCAAAACATTTATTAACTAAGGTTGCAGAATCAACACTAATCTTTGCTCCCATATCCCAATTAGGATGCTTAAGAGCTTCTTCAGGTGTTTTATTATGCAATTCACTCAATTTTTGACCAACGAAAGGCCCTCCTGAAGCCGTCAAATAAATCTTAGATATCTCCGATAAATCTTTATTTTTTAATGCTGTAAATAAAGAAAAATGTTCTGAATCTATTGGTATAACTTCGGTTTTTGCTTGCTTGCACTCATGCATAATCTGCTTACCAAAAACCACCAATGCTTCTTTGTTAGCTAGAAGAAGTTTTTTTCCGGATTTTGCAGCTTCAATAGTTAGATCAATGCAATCAAAAGAACTAACTGCAGATAAATAAATGTCACTCTTATTAAGTTTAAGGTATTGTCTAAGAGTATGCATAGAATCAAAAAAATTAATTTCGCTAGAACATGAAGCCATTATCTCTGAGCGAGCATCAGCATCGGTAACAAATACATTTTTTGGATTATGTCTACCTATAAGCTCAACTGCTAGATTAATATTTTTATTGCAAACTATGACATCAAGTTCAAATTTTGATTGGTACTTCTCAATCACACTTAAAGCTTGGGTTCCTATTGAGCCTGTGAAACCAAACATTGATATTCGGGTCATTTTCCAAACCTTCGTTGTCTTTGTTTAAATTCATCAAGAATATTAATAAAATCATCTTTGTTAAATTCTGGCCAAAGTTTTTCTGTAAAAAAGAGCTCTGAGTAACCTATATTAGGCAGCAAGAAGTTACTTAACCTCATATCACCCCCAGTTCTAATGAAAATATCGATATCACTTTCTCCAATCTGAGTATATTTTAAAAAATTATCTTGATCGAGCTCTATACCGGCTGAACTTGCTACTTCTATAGCATTAGCCATATCCCATATTGCACCGTAATTTAATGCAACTGTAAGGGTAAATTCATTTAAGTCTTTGGTTTGTTCAACACACTTACTAATACTATCTTTTGCTTTTTTTGGCATTGAATTTATGTCTCCAATGAAATTTAATCTAATGCCATTACTTTTTATTTCTGCTAGTTTTACGTCGACACCAAAATTGATAAGATTCATCAATGCATTTACTTCATAATCCTCTCTATTCCAGTTTTCTGTAGAGAAGGCATAAACAACTAAACGATCTAGTGAGTTTTCTTTAGCTGTTTTAACAACCTCAATAAGGGTTTCAATGCCTTTTCTGTGTCCTGATGTTGATGGTAAGTTATTTTTTTTTGCCCATCTTCTATTTCCATCCATTATGATGGCAGCTACTTTAGGGCCAGACATTAGATAGTTAAGAGATCCTTCTCCTTGGAAGCCAATGAAGAATCAATAAGATCAATAAATTTTGCTGTTATATCCTGAATGTCTTTTTCAGAATCTGAGATATCATCTTTTGTTAACTCGCCCTCTTTCTCTAAATTCTTCATGGCTGATATAGCATCTCTTCTAATATTTCTTACAGCTATCCGTCCATTTTCTGCTTCAGCTTTAGCTTTCTTTGTTAAATCTACACGCGATTCTTCAGTGAGAGGTGGCATAATTATTCGTATAACATCTCCTGCTACCGTTGGGTATATTCCAAGATCTGATTTTTGAATTGCTCTATCTATTTCTTGAACTAGCCCTTTATCCCAAGGAGATAAACTTAATGTTTTTGAATCTTCTACAGTTATAGAGCAACACTGGTTAAGTGGAGTCAAAGTACCATAATAATCTACCTGAATTCCGTCAAGCATAACTGGGTTTGCTCTCCCCGTTCTAATTTTTTTTAAGCTATCATTAAAACTGTTAAGGGATGATTGCATCCTGCTTGTACATGATTCTAAGATTTCTTCGTAACTAGCCATTTGATATTAATGTGCCTATTTCCTCACCTTTTACTATACCAAGTAATGCTCCCTCTGACTCATAATTGAATACTTTAATATTCATTTCATTGTCTCTTGCTAGTGTTAGTGCGGTTGTATCCATTACTTTTAGATTTTTCTGAATAGCTTCATCAAAAGATAAAGAATCAAAAAGCACAGCATCAGGATTTGTCTTTGGATCGTCAGAATAAACACCATCTACTTTTGTTGCTTTAAGCATTAAATCGGCATTAATTTCTATCCCTCTTAGGCAAGCTGCTGTGTCTGTAGTAAAGAAGGGATTTCCAGTTCCTGCTGTGAAAATTACAACAAAACCCTCATCTAATAAATGTATTGCCCGTCTTCTATCATAATGCTCAACAAGACCAGGCATAGGTATTGCAGACATTACTCTTGTTTTAATTCCATTTCTTTCAAGAGAATCTCTTAATGCTATACCATTCATAACTGTAGCCAACATACCCATGTGATCCCCAGCTACTCTATCTATCCCATCTTGATTAAGCTCTTGTCCTCTAAATAAATTACCACCGCCAATTACCAAACCAACGGACACATTCTGCTCAACAACAGCTTTTATTTCTCTAGACATGAAATGAAGAATTTTAGGATCAATACCCTGACCTGCTGAACCAGCAACTGCTTCACCACTATATTTAAGAAGAATTTTTTTAAGATGCTTAGTTGTGATCACTCACCAACCTTTTTTCTCAAAAAGCCTATAATTTTTGAATCACCCAATAAGTCTTTTATCTTTTTATCGGGATCTTTAATAAATGGCTGCTCTACAAGAGAGTTTTCCATTTTAAATTTATTTAATTTACCAATTATAATTTTTTCTTTAATTGCTTCAGGCTTGTTTTCGTTTATAAGTGTTGCCAATGCAATTTCTTTCTCTTTATTTAGAATAGATTCATCTATATCTTCTGGATATATAGCCATTGGATTATTAGCTGCAACTTGCATAGCAATATCTCTGCCAACTGTTTCGTCTCCAGAATCCATTTTTACAATTGCTGCCAATTTATTATCAGAATGTTTATAAGATGCTACCACTCCATCTTGCATTGAAATTTTTTCGTAATATGAAACCTTAATGTTTTCACCAATTTTTTGAATAATACCCAAAAGCTCATCTTTATATTTTGTATTTAGTTCATCCAGGTCTTCAGGGTTATTTTGAGCACAGTAATCTGATAATTCACTTAAGAAGGCTTGAAAGCTTGCATCTTTTGCAGCAAAGTCTGTCTCAGTATCAACTTCAACAATAAAAGCTGAATTTTCAGAAGAACCAAGCACAATAGCTCCTTCGTTAGTTGCTCTGCCTGACTTTTTCTCTGCTTTTAAGACACTCTTCTTTCTAAGAACTTCGATTGCTTTGTCGATGTCACCATCTGATTCAACTAATGCTGACTTGCAATCCATCATCGAAATGCCAGTTCTGTCTCTAAGTTCTTTGACCAGTTGAGCTGTAACCATTATTTATCTGTTTTTTTTGCTGCTGGCTTTTTGGTTACTGTAGCTTTTTTCGCTGCAGGCTTTTTGGTTGCTGTGGCTTTTTTTGCTGCAGGCTTTTTGTTTGCAGTGGCTTTTTTCGCTGCAGGCTTTTTGGTTGCAGTGGCTTTTTTAGCTTCTACTGAAATTTCTGTCTCTGTTTCAAGATTTTCATCAACTTTTGACTTAGCCTCGACTTCTTCTTCTGGCTTTTCTTCGGTTTTTACTGAAACAGTCTTAGTTGAAGTGTTTAATGAGAATACTTTTGGCCCTTTATCTCCGTCAAGTTTTTGAACTAAGCCTTGTTTTCTTGCTGAATCTTGACCCAAATTAATGGCCTCAGCCATAAGATTTAAAACAAACTTGATAGTTTTAGAAGAGTCATCATTTATTGGTATGAAATTTGTTAAATTTGTTGGATTGCTGTTTGTGTCAACGAGACCATATACAGGAATACCCATTTTTATTGCTTCCTGAACTGCTATTTTTTCACTCTCAACATCTATAACAAATATAGCATCTGGCAAACCTTTCATGTCCTTAACACCATCGAAAACTAGTGAAAGTTTTTTCATTTCTTTTTCAAGCATTACAGCTTCTTTCTTGATCATGCTATCAAGCTGGCCCGAAGATTTATTTTCTTCGTATTCAAGTAATTTATTGATCGGCACTTTTATTGTTTTCCAATTAGTTAACATTCCTCCTAGCCACCTATGTGATATGTATGGCATGCCTGTTTTTTCACCAAAATCTGAGACATAACTTGAAGCAACTCTTTTAGTGCCAACAATCATGATTTTATTTCCAACAGATGAGAATTTTCTAAAAATTTCGTACAGCTCAACAATTTTTTCTTGTGTTTTGTAAAGATCTATTATGTGAATGTTATTCTTTTCACAAAAAATGTAGTCCTCCATATGAGGATTCCAAAACCGCTTCCTGTGCCCAAAATGAGCACCCAATTCAAATAACTCTTCTATACTTACGTTTACTTTACTCATATTAGTCTTCAATTAAGGTCTGCATATCATAAAGGTTTTTAGGCTTTTGGTAAAACCATTTAACAACATTTAATGCACCTTGTGCATAAATGCTTCTATTTAAGGCAGAATGCTTAAATTCCAGTTCTTCTAAATGATTTGATAATTGAATCTTGTGCCAATTACTACCATCACCTTCCCGAAAACTTTTAATTTTTGATTCTTCTAAGTCTGTTAGTTTTGCAAAACTTAATGCAGTTCCAGATGGTTTGTCTAACTTTGATTCATGGTGCTTTTCTGAAATTCTTACTTTCAAAGATTTATCATAATTAAACACTTTTTTTAACATATCGTGAATCAAAGCAATATATATGGATGTATTTGGAGCCATGAAGATAGGCATTGACTGAGAGAGATTTTCAAGATTTTCACGTTCATTCAAATTTAAACCGGTTGTGCAAAATAAAACTGGTTTTTTTAATTTGGCATATAGGCTAATTCTGGACTCTATATTTTTTCTTGTAGCAAAATCAATAATGCAATCAAAATCATGATTAATCGAAGCTGAGAAAGTTTTATTATTAGCTTCTTGAAAATGAAAATTTCCTACGTCTAGATTCAACGCGTTGGAATTAGCATGAACAATAAAATTCGTAATATTGATGTCGCTGTGATTATTTGCTTCCTCTATTACAGCTCGACCCATTTTGCCCGACGCACCAATTAGACAAACTTTGATCATTTAAATTTTTTATTAATTTTTGAACTGAAATTAGATGCTTCGTGAAAATTTTTTTCAGCATCAATAAATGTGTCTTCTATTAATTTTTTTTGTTTTGAGGATAAGTTAGATGGAGTTTCAACAACAACTCTCACAAATAGATCACCAGTTGTTTTACCTCGCAATGAACCTGCACCTAAGTCTTTTAATTTGAATATTTTTCCTGTCTGAGTTTCGGAAGGAATTTTTAGAAGGACTTTTTTACTTAAAGTTGGTACCTCTATTTCTGCACCCAATATAGCTTGGTCAACACGTATCGGTACTTCGCAGTAGAGGTGATTTCCTTCTCTTTCAAGAAAATCATGTTTTAAAACTTGAACAACTATAAATAGATCTCCATTTTCCCCACCATATTGACTTACTTCTCCTTCACCAGAAAGTCTTATTTTATTTCCTGTATCTACTCCAGCTGGGATATTTACTGAAACTTTCTTATTGGACGTGGGTAATCTTATTTCAACATCTTTTCCGAAAACGGCCTCTTCTAATGACATTTCATAAGCCATTTGAATATTTCTTCCTCTGGGTGGTCTTCTAGCCCCTCCTCTTCCAAATATGTCTCCAAAGATATCACCAAATATTTCATCACCAAAGATATTATTAAAAATGTCATTAATATCAACATTCTGAAAACCTGATTGTCCAAAGTTGCTATTTACTCCTTGATGACCAAACTGATCATAAGTCTGTCTTTTAGATTGATCGCTTAAAACTTCATAAGCCTCAGCGGCTTCTTTAAATTTAGCTTCTGCTTCTTTATCGCCTGGATTCTTATCTGGATGATATTTAATTGCTAATCTTTTAAAGGCTTTTTTGAGTTCTGGAGCCGAAATGCTTTTATCAACCCCAAGAACCTCATAGTAATCCCTTTTCACAATTATTTATCTTTTTCGTCATCAACTTCTTTAAACTCAGCATCTACTGCATCATCAGCCGATTCTTTGGAATTTTCGTTTTCAGAATTTTCTTGGGCTTGGGTTTGTTCTTTTTTGAATAACTTATCTGATAGAGGTTGGGCAATTTTAGAAAGCTCTTCAACAGCTTTATCGATATCTTCTTTACTTTCAGCTTTACATGCCTCTTCAACCTTCTCAATAGCTTCAGTTAAGGACTTTGTCTCATCCTCAGATAATTCTTCTTTATTATCTTCCATAGCTTTTTTCGTGGAGCTTGCTAAGCCATCTGCCATATTTCTGGAGGCTATTAATTCTTCAAATTTTTTATCTTCTTCGGCGTTCATTTCAGCATCTTTTACCATTTTTTCAATCTCTTCTTCAGAAAGACCACTACCACCCTGAATTGTTATGGATTGTTCTTTATTAGAGGATTTATCCTTAGCAGATACATTGATTATTCCATTGGCATCGATATCAAAAGTAACTTCAATTTGAGGTGTACCTCTTGGCGCTGCTGGAATATCAGTTAAATTAAATTGACCTAGTGATTTATTGTCTAATGCTTTTTTTCTTTCTCCCTGAAGCACGTGAACTGTTACTGCTGTCTGATTGTCTTCGGCTGTAGAGTAGACCTGGGATTTGTTTGTAGGAATAGTAGTATTTTTTTCAATCATAGGTGTCATCACTCCACCAAGAGTCTCTATTCCTAAAGTTAATGGCGTTACATCTAAAAGCAATACATCTGATCTTTCACCGCTTAAAACAGCCCCTTGAGTTGCAGCTCCAAGTGCAACAGCTTCATCGGGATTTATATCTTTTCGTGCTTCTTTGCCAAAAAAGTCGGTGACAGCTTTCTGTACCATTGGCATTCTAGTTTGACCGCCTACAAGAATTACCTCGTCTATATCTTTTGGCGTTAATTTAGCATCTTTCAAAGCAGTTTTTACTGGCTCTAAGCTACGTTTAACGAGATCTCCGACCAAAGATTCTAGTTTTGCCTTTGTTATTTTATGAACAAAATGTTTCGGTCCACTTGCATCTGCAGTTATGTAAGGCAAATTGACTTCTGTTTGATCAGTAGTAGACAGCTCAATTTTTGCTTTTTCAGCTGCTTCTTTGAGTCTTTGTAAAGCCATAGGGTCTGTATTCAAATCAAAACCCGATTCACTTTTGAATTCATCTATAAAATGTTTAATAAGTATTGAATCAAAATCTTCACCACCCAAATGTGTGTCTCCAGAAGTTGAAATAACTTCAAACTGATATTCACCATCCACATTAGTCATTTCAATGACAGAGATATCAAATGTTCCGCCACCTAAATCATAGACAGCTATCACACCATCTTTTTTTAACTTATCTAATCCAAAAGCTAATGCTGCAGCAGTTGGTTCATTTATTATTCTCTTAACTTCTAAACCTGCTATTTTTCCGGCAGCTTTAGTTGCTTGTCTTTGTGAATCGTTAAAATAAGCCGGTACTGTAACTACCGCCCCATCAACTTTTGCGCCCAAATAGTCTTCAGCTGTTTTTTTCATTTTCTTTAGAATTTCAGCAGAAATTTGAGGTGGAGCTATCTTATTACCATCTACTTCAACCCAAGCGTCACCATTTTTAGCTTTCACAATACCGTAAGGTGCAGATTTCATATCTGCCTGGATGTATTCGTCTTCAAACTTTCTCCCAATTAGTCTTTTTACAGCAAATAGTGTTTTATCTGGGTTTGTCACAGCTTGACGTTTTGCAGCTTGACCAACTAAAACTTGCTTATCAGAGGAATATGCAACAACAGATGGTGTAGTTCTACTTCCCTCAGCATTTGATATAACTACAGGTTCTGAGCCTTCCATAACAGAAACACATGAATTTGTAGTTCCTAAATCTATACCTATAACTTTTCCCATATATGTACCTTTTTATTGTTTTTTAAAAGCGTGAATTATTTTTTATTCACTACGACAAGAGCTGGTTTGACGACCCTTTCATTAAGTGTCCAACCCCTCTCAAGGGTATTAGTTACAAAATTGTCTTTCTCCCCAGGGTTGTTAACCGTTGAAACAGCTTCGTGTTTTTCCGGATCAAACTCTTGCCCTGAAGGATTTATAGGAACAATATTAAAATTCTCAAGGGTTTTCTCAAAAGAATTTAAAATTAGCAAAATGCCCTCTTTGTCAATTTTTTTTGAGTCTTCTGAATTTTCAATTGATTTTTCTAGAGAAGTGATAAGGGGGATGATTGAAAGCATTAGTTCAGAATTTGCATATTTTAGAGCATTAGTAATTTCATTAGTCGATCTCTTTCTAAAATTTTCTAATTCTGCAACGGCTCTTAATGTTTCTTCTTTCTGTTTTTCTACTTGCTCTAGTAATTCCTCATAGGTATGACTATTGAGATCACCAGAATCACTTGATTCTATTGTTTGTTCATCTTCTTGTTGATTCTTTGCTTCTTTCTCTTCTGACATTATTGTTTTTTAACTTTTTTTACATAAAGCACAATGCTTTGGTCAAGTAGTTCATAACCATGTTTTGCTGCAATCTCTCTTTGTTTATTTTTAATATCTTCATCATAAAACTCAGTTGTTTCGCCAGTATCGACACAAACCATATGATCATGATTTAAAGGATCATTAAGCTCATAAACAGATTTGTTCGATTCAAATTGATGCTTAACAACAATTCTGGCATTTTCAAATTGTGTCAATACTCTATAAACCGTAGCGAGACCAACATCATAATTATTGAGCACAAGTTCCTTGTATATTTCTTCTGCCGTGAAATGATCTTCTGTGCCAGAAGTTCTCTGCAATATTTCTAAAATTTTAATCCTTGGTAATGTTGCTTTTAAGCCAGCTTCTTTTAAATTTTTATTGGTTTTATCACTCATAACATTTATTCTATCTCAAATGAAAAAATTTCTGATCATTATTATATCTCTATTAATATTTTCTTGCTCGAATACAAATATATATAGAGTAACTATCACACAAGGCACAGTCTTTACTCAAGAAGATCTCGATAAATTAGAAATTGGCATGACAAAAGATCAGGTTTCATTCGTAATGGGACAACCCTCTTTTGAAAACTTTTTTGAAAAAAACGTATGGAATTACATCTATAAGATAACTACTGGTGATGAGGTAGATGTGGAAAAGAAGGTGAAGCTGATTTTCGATGAGGAGAATTTGCTTAGTGATGTAGTAATAATAAATATTTAGTTATTAAAAAAATCTAATATCGAATAGTATTTGTAAGTTTCCAAGAGTCCAAATTACCATCAAGAAAATAGGGCTAATTACTTTTAAGACAAACACCCATAGGCTCATCAAATTTTTGTTATTAATGCCCATTGTGTCTGCATCAACTACCTTTTCAAGCCTCCAACCCACAAATATGGACATACCAGTTCCTACTAAAAGTAATAAAAAGTCATCTGCAAAATACTTCATGGCTTCAAATGGATTATCTAAAGCTCCAATTGAAACAGTGCTCCAAACATTATGGCCTGCCACACTTATAAGCGATAAAAGAAAACAGAATGCTACAACATAGGTCGACGCTTTTGCTCGAGTCATAGAATGTTTTTGTGTTAAATAGGCAACACTAGGTTCAAGTATTGAAATCATTGAACTGAATGCTGCTACTGCTAAAAGAAAATAGAATAATGGGCCAACAAATTGTCCTACAGAGCCAAGTTGAGCAAATACTTCTGTCATTGTAACAAAAACTAATGTATCTCCAGCATTTGGCGAGAAACCAAGACCTAAGGCTAGTGGGAAAATTGCCAAACCTGCTAGTAGAGCCACACCTGTATCAGCTGTTACAACTACTGCTGATGCTTTTGACACTTTTTGGTTAGAAGGCATATATGACCCAAACGCCATTAAAGTTCCCATTCCTATACTCATTGAGAAAAATGCTTGTCCAATTGCTGCCTGAATTGTTCCTGCTGAAAAATCTTCAGCTTTCCATGAAAATAAGTAATTAAGTCCACTTGAAAAATCGCCTGCAACTGCTCCATAACCAACCATCGCAATAACAAGGACAAAAAGCATTGGAAGTAAAAACCTCATTGCTTTATCAATCCCCTTGTCAATTCCATTGGCCACTACAAAACCAGAAGCAAATAGAAATAAAGAAAACCAAAATGTCATTTCCCAGAAATTTGCTTTCTCAGCTTCATAGACTGCTGCTGCTGCTCCTGCTTCTAAACCAGTAGCTGATATGAAGCCATAATTAATGACAAAACCTGCAATAACTGCGTAATATCCAGCAATAATTAAACTAGCAAGGATGCCACCATATCCAACGATGCTCCATTTGGAAGATGATTTTGATTTTTTGGCTAATGTTTCAATCGATGAAACTGGGTTACTTTTTCCCTTTTTACCAATAAATACTTCAGCCATGAATACTGGGAAACCAAGAGTAATAACAAAGAAGATGTATAATAGGACAAATAATCCTCCGCCATTCTCCCCGGCTTTATAAGGAAAACCCCAAATATTTCCAAGACCCACAGCAGAACCTGTTGCAGCTAACAAGAAAGCAGTATTGTTATTCCATTGACTTGATTGTGATGCCATAGTTTTTTTTATTGGTTAGTAAATATAAACCCAATCATCAGTAAATGGCAAATTCTGATTGAAAAAGTTAGGTGGAATCTTATTTCTTCATACCACCCTATCTTCTCAATTAGTATTCTCTCAGAAAAATAGATGTATTCGTAAATCAAAAGAAGAATAAAAAGACAAAGAATTGAATAATTTTGAGCATTAAATGCAATAAAAAGCGACAAAAGAAGAACCGAAGAAAAAATACTTATTGAGCTTAGAATTGATTTGTTTGATTTAATCGATAACCCCCATAATGTGCCTGCCATGAATGTGGCCATCATTATTGACCATGTGAAAAAAAATAGAATCAAATAATAATCGAATGCTATTTTTGGCGATATCCAAGATATTATGGGAATAAAAATAAAGGGTATAAGCCCTGAATAGCAAAATATTTTTACCTGATCTTGTAGAATCATATCTATGAATAGTAAAACTGTAGCAACAAATAAGAAAGCCAGATTTGATTTTTTTCTGGAAGAAACTTTTGTTGCCGGTTTAATGCTTGAAGGCTGGGAAGTTAAATCTTTAAGAGAAGGTAAACTTAATATTAAAGAAGCTTATATTAAAGATATAAAAGGAGAGCTTTTTTTAGTTGGAGCAAGAATTGATCCAGCTAGCTTTATTAACCAAAAAGATCAAACAGAACCTGAACGATTTAGAAAGCTATTACTAAATAAAAAAGAGTTAAAAAATATTTTATTTGCGATATCAGCTAAAGGGCAAACTTGTGTGCCTGTTAAGCTTTTCTGGAAAGGACATCTTGCCAAATTAGAGATAGCATTAGCGAAGGGCAAAAAGAATATTGATAAAAAACAAACCAAAAAAGCTGCTGACATTCAGAGGGATGCAGAAAGGGCTTTAAAAAAGTTTAAATAAGCTTTATTATTGCCGGTTCGGGGGCGTATTAGGCTTTGAC
>CENX01006814.1_pt1 | contig 13205 bp, 13 predicted proteins | sample 361321 | NCBI WGS metagenome assembly CENX01 (sample SAMEA2619678, study PRJEB7988) | marine metagenome | isolation source: saline water (ENVO:00002010), including | reverse complement strand
ATAGTTGCTGTTCCAACAATATCACAAATTGAGTCCCAGTCGGCTATCTCATGAAAATGAACTGCATCTACCGATTTACCATGAACTACTCCCTCAGCTAGGGCAAGTCGATGGAAGATATCTATCGCCCTTTCAATGACAGCCGGTGGCAGTGCGCTATCGGAGAGCCTTTTACAGATATCTTTAAAATTCCCAGTAGAAAAATGTGTATTATTTGCGTCGCCAGTAATGATTAATTTTTTACCCATAATACTTGAAGAGGATGCTGAATTTAATTCCAAAGACCAGTCCGGAGGAAGGCCAGTTTGTCGCATCGCATCAAATACTTTTGGTTTCAATTCTGGCCATGCATCCAACATCGCAGCAATAAACATGTCGCCAGCTATTCCACCAATAGGATTTAGATGAATGAACATTTATAAAATCTATCCGTCGTTGGAAAAAAATGGGATCACATACGGACCCTCGGGTATGACAGCAATTTTATTCTGCTTATGACGAACGAAACTTTGTTCTATGCATTTTTGCAAATTGTCGACTTTATTTACACCTGTGACCAACCAATCTTTATCACTTAACCCTTCCGAGTAAAGATAGATTGAGCCTACTTTCATTGGCTTTAGCTGCATTTCTGTCTGCCATTCATCGATATCTGCATATTGTTTTTGCGAGATTGCGTTTAAAAAACCAGATGCCCCCATTTTCACTAAACGTTTTTGAGCAGCAACAAACTCCTCGGATCCCATCCCTTCTCGACAATTTGAAACAACAATTAAATCTCCACCCTTATCCAATATATCTAGAGGACCCACCATCCCCTTTACGGTTTGGTAATACGTGAGGTCAAGCGGATGCCCAGCACAACTTGTCAACACTGTCTTAAAACGTCGAGGAACCTTCACTTCCGCATATTTTCGAATAAAGGCGACAGCCTCTAAATGGCTAGAAATTATCTCACCAAAATTAATAAATGACAAATTCCTGAATTCATCGATTACGACATTCATAGCCAGGGCACCACCAACCATTTCTACAATCTCGAGTTGGTCTTCATGAAGCGGATTACCGTCTAAATTGCAATTTGTGGCTAACGGGTCTTCCATATATCGAGCTGAATGAAAAGTTGTAATAGTTTCCGCGTGAGCAACACCGGGGGCAATAACCTTCCGGCCTCCAGAGTAACCAGCCATGAAATGCGGCTCCACCAAACCGGTGACAATCCTGACGTCCGCACTTACAAATCTTCGGTCTAAAAGTATACGGTTCCCCTTTTTTGTTGTTCCCACCTCTATATGGGCACTGTCATCGCGGGCAAAATGATTTTCAACTTTTGTATTTTGTAGCACCCAAGGGTCACCAATAAGTTCCTCCAACTCTTTACCCTCATTCGGTCGATGCAAACCTGTTGCGATAAGAATAGTGATTTGTTCCGACTGAATCCCTAAAGTCATCAGCTTTCTAATAATTGGTCCCAGAATTAGACTATTAGGTACCGGCCGCGTGATGTCACATATCAAAATGCAAGCAGTCTTGGCATTTTTTGCACGGTTCTTTAATATAGTAGAAGCTGTTGGATTTGACAGGGTTGACTCAACAGCAAGAGATGGATCCGCCAACCTTGGCATCCTAGGCTTTCTAATCAACGTGACATCTGAGGTTTCTGGCAAATCAACCGATAGTTCACCCCGCCCATAAGGAAGCTTTACATTACTCATAGTTGTTTATTCATATCTTTATGATCACTCTCATCTAAACAATAACCTAGTCTATATCTCAACCGTTGATAGTAAAAATGAATTTATTAATTTGGTCTACATCTTTTGGGTGCCTCATAAATGGAAATATTTTCACATCTCTTGCCAAAAAACTCAGCCATAAAACTAATTGGAGTTCTATCATATAAATATTTGCTGATCACCGTTGGAGCTAAAAAAGCCACAGGATCGGCCGAGCAACTAGTTAGCCCAAGAAAAATTAATGCACAAAAAATTCTCAACATACTTGATCCTCATAAAATTTTTCAAACCTAAACCAAAAGATGTTAAGCAAGATCCAGACCAATTGGCACGAGTTTTGCTTCCTGTCATTTTAAAATGCGTATCATTTATGATGCGTTGCCTAAAACTAATTTTTGAACGGATTATAATTATGGGTTTTACATGGAATTCAAGTAATTTGGCAGCACTCGCCGATCCTCATTTTATAGACAAACTTGGACACTATGTTCATGGTCATCAGGCTGAAAACTATACCTTTTCAATGAATGTGATGGGGTATCAAGCTATGTATTACACTGCCAAGTTTGAAGAGATTGTCAAGCGTGAGAGTAGCATAGAGGCTTTAAAAACTGAAGTTAAGCAAGTGTGCCGTGGTATGTTCGGTAAAACAGGAACTGACGGTTGGGAAGTAAGTTTTAGGGCAGAAGCCCTGATTCGAAACGCTCTTGACCCAAATACACATTTGCCATTGGGAGAAATAGATTATGCCACAGACTTGGTTTATTCGAACACAATTTTATTCTCACTACAACAAACCGGGAATAAGATATTCGAAGAATGGGCAAGGAATGTCGGTTTGATCGAAACTTTAGAGGAAAAACCAGAAATCCATAGTCATCCAACGAACATTTTACCTATTAGCGTCGATCAAGAGAAAATCGAAATGACAATGTGATTTTTATCAGTAATTTAAAACACCTGTTTCAACAGATTATTTTAGATAATCGATTAAACTTTGTGCCAATCCATTGAGTTCTCACGTAGAATGAAATTGAATTACGTTTATTGGCCAAATAGATTTTGGATTGGGATGCAATAAATAAACAAAAGAGATTCTTCTCCAGGGTTACGATCATCCAGACCCGCATTGGAAACATGGTGAAATGAGAAGCCTACTCTAGAATTATCGCGTAAAGACAACATGAAATTGAAACCAGACCTAAATTCTATTGCATAGCCTAAATCTTTACCATCACCATTTCCATATATCCCAGCTGCAAAATTTGGGGTTAAGATTGCTTTATCATCAAAGTATAAATCCAAACCTATACCTGCATACCCATACGTGGCTCCTTCAACAGTCCCGCTTAAACCAATAAAAGGTGTAAAAAGGTTAAGTTTATCCGTTTCGGGGAAGACATATTCTAATCTAAATTTACCCGTCGTTTCATCATCGAACATATCATAAACACCAGCGCCAAAAATTAGGAATCCTGGCTCTTTGCCTAGGACGACATTTTGCGGTGGTAACATAAATAAAAAACTGGCTATGAAAATACTGCAGAAACGTAACATAAAATTTATTTTCCTAATAACTATTAATCACACTATATCACAAAACTAAGCTCAAAAATTTCCTAAATTTTTCATTTTCTCCGTTGCATTGATCAATGCTGATTGAATACCAGGTTCTAACGCTGAGTGACCCGCTGCATCTATAATCTGATATTGAGCTTTAGGCCAGAGATTGGCGAGTTTATCTGCCGAATATATCGGGCAGACAACATCATATCTACCCTGAATAATGAAGGCAGGTTTGTCACTTATGGCTCCGATCCCATCTAACAAAGCATTAGGTTTTAAAAAGTTTTGGTGCCTAAAGTAATGCACCTCGATGCGTGCTAGCGCCAACATCTGGCTCGGTGAGATACTCACACTAGGATTTTGGTTCTTGGGCATTAACATAGAACAAGACTCTTCATAAGAGCTCCAAACTTCAGCCGCCTCTTGGCGCATTTTTTGATCTGGGTCATTTAGACGAGATGAAAATGCTGATAATGGATCTTTCCTCTCCGTTTTTGATAGTAATCCTAGAAATTTTCTTTCTACCTCCGGAAAAAAGATCCCCATTCCATTAACAAACCAATCAATTTCTAATTGTGTACCTAAAAAAATTCCACGTAAGATAAAACCAAAGCAACGATCCGGATGAGCCTCCCCGTACGCTAGCGCCAGCGTGCTTCCCCAAGACCCACCAAATATCAACCATTTATCAACCTGCAGAAAAACGCGAAGTACCTCGAGATCATTAACAAGATCGTCAGTCGTATTTTCTCTACATTCGGCTGTAGGTTGCGATTTCCCCGCCCCACGCTGATCAAATAATATTATTCGGTAAAAAACTGGATCAAAAAATCGACGATGAATGGGCGCAAATCCAGCTCCTGGTCCTCCATGCAAGAAGACAACGGGAACACCATTCGGATTTCCGACTTCCTCCCAGTAGAGTTCATGTAACTCAGAAACCTTCAGATAGCCACTTTTATTCGGCAATATTGGCGGTAACAGGTGATAACTCATTGATAGTAACTCTCGTTTATAAAGAACCCCTAATCAACATGTACCACAGAGTTTTACAACTTTTTTGTTGTAGACTAACTGGAAAAAGTCCTGCCTTAACTGATAATGTTTATGCCAACTAATACAGATCTGACGGTCGCTCAACTGCAAGGGCAATATTATCCTTTAGTTTTGTTAGTGCCCTATTCTCTAACTGCCTCACACGCTCCTTACTAACGCCAAAAAATTTTCCGAGTGATTCTAGTGTTGCACCATCATCTACTAGCCTTCTCTTTTGAATGATCGTGTATTCCCGTGGAGTCAGGCTCGCCATCGCTTCCCGCAAGATTTCCGACCTTACCTCCGAATCTCTAACGCCACTAATTAAAGTTTCAGGATTGGGACGTTCATCCACAATCAAATCTTGGAGTTCTGATGCCATAGTATCAGAAACGCTGGCATTCAGTGACTGATCAGGACCATCAAGGCGCCGTTCCATCGATACGACGTCTTTGAGTGGGACATTCAAATCATTGGCAACCTGCTCTCTCTGCTGATCAATATGCACTTTCTCACCCGTTCGCTCGATCTTCGCTCGCAATCTCCGCAGATTAAAGAAGAGCGTCTTTTGTGCGGATGTGGTTCCCATTCTAACTATCGACCAATTTCGAAGAATAAATTCTTGTATCGCTGCCCTCATCCACCAAGATCCATAAGTGGAGAAGCGCACTTCCCTGTGGGGATCGAACCGGGCTGCCGCCTGCATTAAACCAACATTTGCCTCCTGTATCAAATCACCCATAGGTAAACCATATGATTTGTATTTGAAGGCCATGCTTATAGCTAATCTCGCGTACGGCTCAACTAACTTATGAAGCGCCTTTTCGTCACCGTTTTCTCGCCAAGCTTTTGCTAAAGTGTGCTCGCGGTCTTTTTCCAACAACGGCACGCCCATGGCGTGTTTTATATAGCGTTTGTTTGCCTGTTTAGTTTCATTATCTTCTACTGCCACAAACGCTGATGACATAATTTACTCCACCGTACCGTAAATACATTCTGTATATTGTATACGGTGGCGCTCTTATCATAGATCACTCTATGAAACTGAAAGCTTGGTTCCGCCCAAGTGGTTTTGGGAATCAAAGTTTGTTTTGCTTTTAACTACTCAAAGTCTTCTTCACCATCTTCATCACCATCGTTTGATGAGTCCATTTCCGGCACGTCCACATGCATTAACCTTTCAAGCCGTGATATGGCCGTTTCCTCATCAATATTTTCGATTGCCGCATACTCGCGAGCCAATCTATCCAGAGCAGCTTGATACATTTGGCGCTCACTGTAAGACTGCTCTGACTGATTTGAGTTTCGCCTCAAATCTCTGACAACCTCAGCGATTGAAACAGGATCTCCAGAGTTTATCTTAGCTTCGTATTCCTGGGCTCGACGTGACCACATAGTGCGTCGAACCCGCGCACGTCCCTCTAACTTTACTAATGCCAAATCCATTTGTTTCCGAGAACTAAGTCTCCTCAAACCCGACGTCTCTGCTTTGGCAACGGGAATACGAAGCGTCATTCGATCTTGTTCAAAATTAATGACTAGAAGGTCCAGTTGGGTTCCGGCAATTTCTTGTGTTTCGGTTCCTAATATTTTGCCGACCCCATGCGTAGGATAGACAACGAAATCTTCTGTTTTGAAATCGATTTTTTTTGTCATGCCTACTCTCTTCCTTCACTAGCAGTAATAATCAAAAGCTTTACGCACAAAGCCAATCCAATAAAAACGGCTTCTTTTAAATCTAATTAGATACCGAACGGCAGTTTTGAGCTTTTATATAAAAGGGTTGGGTAGTATATCACACTTTGGAGGAAATAAGTAGTGTTTGTATCTGCTGTTTTTTAATTTTTTATAGTCTACTGTGATCCTGCGTCAAAACGTTAGTTTCCTTTGCCGGGTTTGCTACTGAACATTTTTTCGAACTTTCCATCGACCCCTTCAAAAGATTTTGCATCTTCCGCATGAGGGATCATTCGTGTGATATTCGGCCACTCATCTGCATATTTTCTATTATGCTCAATCCACTCATCAGCACCTGGTTCAGTATCCGGCAAGATAGCTTCAACAGGGCACTCTGGCTCACAAACCCCACAATCTATGCACTCGTCTGGGTGAATTACCAACATATTTTCGCCCTCATAAAAACAATCTACCGGACACACTTCAACGCAGTCCGTATATTTACATTTAATACAATTTTCATTGACTATGTATGTCATAATGCTTGCTTTCTGTTTATCTTTTTAGTCATTGCAGTCTCGGCATTCAAACTTTTGCTAATTCACGACCCCTAATTTTTCAAGAGCTCTTTTTCGAGCAGCACCACTCTCCCGATCGTCTACATAAAGAAGCCCTGCTAACCTTCTCATTAAAGTGGCTTCAAAATCGTGGAGCTCTCCATCTGAGTAGACCAGTTGCCACAACATTTCCATCAAAGCTACACGCTCAGAATTATCGAAAGAATTTCGCACTATCTTTGTATATTTGTAAATATCATTGCCGTTATCAACGTCTTTAGTCGCCTCTGAAATGATCTCTTGCGCTTCTGTTTCAGTTATCAAAAATCTCTCTATCATTAACCGGTTTAATGCCGCCTCCTCTGCCGCATCCAGTTTTCCATCGAGCCAGGCCGCCCGCGCAAGCAGTGCCGCGCTCGCTAGCTTTACTGGGTCGGTAATTTTTTTGGAGTTTTGTTCGCCCTTGTTTGATTGTAAGAGAGCATCTTTTAAAAACTTTAACATTCTACACAAACCCTCTTAAACGTTTTATTGTGGATTTAACACAGTTGCTATGAGAGATAAATGTACCAAAATGCAAAAGAAGTCACCCCCATCTGAAAAATTTTTATGCCAAACTGCACCAGCCGCAACCAGAAATGCAATGCCAATACTCAAGGTACTAAAGGAATTATTGCCAGAAAAATGTTCCGTTTTAGAGATAGGAAGCGGGACGGGCCAGCATAGTGTAATATTTTCAGAGGGAATTAACTGCTTAAAATGGATCCCCAGCGATATTGATGCTTCAAACTTCGAAAGTATCACTGAATGGGCCCAAACAGCTGCAAACAATATTCCCTCCAGTCCACGTTTAATTGATGCCTCACAACCCGATTGGTGTTTAACTAGCCAGGACAATATCGATGTAATCGTCTCCATCAACGTAATCCATATAAGCCCATGGTCAGTTACTAAAGGTATCTTAAAGGGAGCTCAGAAATTTCTACCAAAAGGTGGGTTCTTATATTTTTATGGACCCTTTATACAAAATAACGTACCCACCGCTGCAGGCAATATTGCGTTTGACAACAGTTTAAGAGAAAGGCATGAGGATTGGGGTTTACGCAATCTAAATGAAGTAGAGAAGTTAGCAAACAAGCACGCCTTGAAATTAGATAGAATAGTAAAGATGCCATCTAATAATCTATCTGTTATTTTCACAAAAACATAAGCGGTTTTCCTCACAGCGATCGCAGTGCTTCTACAAATTTATTTATTTCATCTTCCGTATTATAATAATGCACACTTGCTCGAACAAGTCCTTCTAAACCACGGTCCAAGTAGCTAAGTTTCATACCAGAGCCACTTGAGGTTGAAACGTTTATCTTATGGTTTGAGAGCTGTATTTTAACTTGCTCCGCATTAAGCCTTAAATGTTCGAATGTAACTAATCCGCATTTTTTTGCGCCTTGGTCTGTTAATGTTACAAACCCTGTTTCTTGGAGTTCTGTCCTTAGACACGCAGCCAGATCAAAAACTCTCCGTTCTATGGTTTTCAAGCCCAGCTCCATAGCATAGTCCACAGCCTTCCCAAGAGCAGCTTGCCCAGCAAAATACCGTTCCCAATTCTCAAAACGCTTAGCGTCTGTTCTAACCTCATAAGTTCCAGCATCTATAAGTTCTGCTGCAAACTGGTCAAGTAAAGGAGGTTCCAACCGCTCTATCCAATCCTCCTGAACATAAAGAAAACCTGTTCCTCTCGGCCCCCGGAGATATTTTCGACCCGTGCCCGATAAAAAATCACAGCCAATAGCTTTCACGTCCAAATGTATTTGACCCACGGATTGGCATGCATCTAACAAGAAAGGAATAGCGTATTTTTTTGCAATTCTTCCAACATCGTGGGCCGGATTAATGAGTCCTCCCCCGGTGGGAATGTGACTTATGGAAATTAATTTGGTTTTTTTATCAATATTTTGCTCAAGAGCATTGACGTCGATCTGACCGTTTTTATCATTCGGTACAATAACGAGCTCTGCTCCAGTCTGTTTGGCTCTATGAAGGTAAGCGATTAGGTTACTGCCATACTCGGATATAGTAGTTAAGATCTTATCGCCGGGTCCCAATGGTAAAGCATAGAAAACCATATCCCAAGCTCTAGTAGCATTCTCCACAAATGCTATCTCTTTCGGCTTCGCATTCAAAAGTAGGGCTACAGATTTGTAAAAGCTCTCGATATCTGCATTTCTTAAAGAACGCGTTTCGTAACCACCTTTCATCTCTTCTTCACGAAGAAAATCGCATAGATAGTCTGCTACGGGGGCAGGCATTAGTGACGCTCCCGCATTATTGAAATGTATCAAGTCGCTGCAACCTCGAGTCTCAGCCCTCACCTTCTCTACATCAATTTCACGCATAAAATGTCTCACATAACTTTTTCAAAAGGTTAGCGTTTCCAAAGTAAAAATGTGACGGCAACAAGAGCAGCAGGGATCGATATCATAGTAAAAGCCATACCGTACCCCCCCGTCCAATACCCAAGACCAAATAATGCAGGAAAAACTATCTGACCCAAAGCTCCAAACGCTAAAATCCCACCTGTTATCCGTCCCGCCTCACCTGCAGGGGCCAAACGTGCAGCTTCCGATAATAGTACTCCGTGCCATGATAGAACCGAGAGACTAATAGCGCAATTTACAGTTAAGACTGCCACGTGGCTCCAATGCCTATCAAATGCCCCCATCAGCATCGTGGAAATAGCCATTACTAAAGCCAGGAAGGCTAATAATTGTCTTGGTTGTATTAATGTACTGCCTACCCATCCCCATAATATCCTTGCAGGTATTGCCAAAAATGTGGCTAGACCGAGTACTTGTCCTGCTTCTTCCAAACTGAAACTTAAATCTTCATATAAATAAGTAATGGTAAAGTTAGTGTAAACAGATTGCATTCCGACAAAACTAAAAGCCGCTATCGCCATCCCACGGCGTTCTGATAACTTTATTACATCTTTAATGTTTATAATAAAATCACTCAACCTTGGGACAGCGTCGGGATCACGGGTTTTATCAAACTCTTCTCTAAGAGGTTGCAAGATTACCGATATCAAAATGCAAAGTACCGCGGTTCCTATTAGCGTAACTCGCCATCCAAAACTCACAGCAAGGGGCACCAGAATCAGTCCAGAAATCACGACGCCAGCAGGAACACCGGTTTGCTTTATCGAAAACACAAGTGGCGCCCATTTTCGTGGAGCATATTCGGCAAGAATTTGTGAACTGGCGGGGGTTGCTACGGTAGTGCCGGAACTGATTAGAAGGACAGTAATAGAAAAAATTGGTATTAGTAGCAGTGTCTGATGCGTGAAAGCGGCTAAAATCAACCCTAAAGCCATGGAAACACAGCCTAATTGACTGGTCCTAAGCGCACCAAAACGCTGGATTATACCTCCACAACACGCCATAAAAACTAAAGACACGAGAGCAAAAAACCAAGTATATACGAGGACTAACTCAGCATTGAATGACAAGTCTGACGCCAAAGCTGGAAATAAAGCCGGTAATCCGACTTTGGCGGTTGTCGCTACCGTTTGCTGCACAAGCATCGCAACAATTGCTAGTATAAGAAGGTGCATAAGGGGATAAGTTGCACATGTAATTGTAATTTGTCACGAAACTTTATGATATTCAGAAAAGTTTTTAGAACAGTGTTATTTAAAACTATATCCAAATGATCAATCTCTTCGCATTAACCTATCTATAGCTCTACGATCATCTTTTGTAGGTCGCCCTCCGCCACGAGGTCGATTGGAAACGGCGCCGTTAAATTCGACCCGTTTTTTCGCCGCTTCTTTCTGTTGTTCTATGGGCGATAAATCTTCAAAAAGCAATTGCGCCTCGGGCGCTGGCCCTCTGCGTTCAGCCAAGAACAACACCTTTATAACACGGATAAATGCTCCTTGTGGAAAGGTCAGCACGTCATTTTTCTTCACTAATTGATTGGATTTTGTGACCACTTTTCCAGATAACCGAACCCGACCCGCACTCAGTAATTTTGTTGCTAGAGCCCTACTTTTAAAAAAGCGAGCTGACCACAGCCACTTATCTAAACGTTGACTATTTTGTTCCTGATTCATTAGTGAACTAACTTTATTTGTTCTAGCACAGAAAACGGTGAGGGATTCAATCTTTCAGCTTTCTCAGAATGTGGTCTTTGCGTTTTTCGCAGGCTGCCTGTTTTTTTCCAAGAACTTTCGGTTGATTTGTTTGCTCTAAATTGGGGTTTTCTCTTATATTTCTGATTACGGCGTCTGAACCTAACTTCACCATCAGCGCTTTTCAGCTGCTGATATCCAAGCTTTACTAAAACAGGAGTAATTCCTTCTTGACTAAGTCCCACTAGAGACAACATCTCTGCATTGATTGGAAAAGCTCCATTCCGGGCACATTTCCTTAAAATTGCCCCTAACCGTTCAACTATGTCTAACCGGATCACCTGAGACCCAAAATCTATGAAACCAAGCACATGATAAAAACTTTCTTTAATTTTAGCATTTTTAGGAATTGATACGCGCCCTGGTGTAGGAAGTTCCGGTAATGATTTGTCCTCATTAAAAACCCGCCACAGAATCGCAAGAAGCGTTACTTGTTTTGGCTTTAGTAATTCCGGAACAAAAACAGTATAAATACCAAAACGCAGACCTGATTTTGACAGGTCTCTCCTATCACTGTCATTCAGTGTTTTAATCAAATCGTTTAAAGATGAGCGTGGAGCGTTACCCAGACGTTCAATAATCTGAAATACTATTCCTGCTGCTGCCCCTTTATAACTTGTATTTTTAAGTCTTATCAGAGCTGGTAAAACGCTTAACATATAGGCCGACAACCAATCACGCAGCCGTCTAGTCAAAATCCTACGTTCTTCATTCTCAACCAATTCAGATACATCCAAATTAATTATTGGCGTTAACGGATCTCTTCCTCGTTGAATACTAGCCAATTTAGATCCACACCAAGATATATGACCCAAATCATTGATAGAAAAATTATCGTCTGTTTCTATGACAATTTTGTTAACCCGGCGTGTTAATTCATGAGGAAGAGTTTTTCTCACCGCTGCAAGAACCGGCTTAGAATTATTTTTATCAGAAATATCAGCTATAAAGTTAAGCCCCTGCAACGTCCCAACTTTGTGGCCTTCTACCTTAACATCGCCATTTGAAGATACTGCAGCAAGCAAGTCCTCACTATCTCGCATCTTTTGAAATAAAATCGCGGCTCTCCTATCAACAAAACGCTGAGTGAGTTTTTCGTGCAAGGCGTCAGACAATCGGTCTTCTATTGATCTCGCTATTTGTCTCCAATTGACCGGATCTACAATCCAATCACTTTTGTTTGTTATATAAGTCCATGTTCTGATATGAGCAATCCTTCCCAATAAAGTGTCGATGTCCCCCTCTACTTTATCAAACCGAGACATCTGATTATTCACCCAATCAGTTGGCAAATGACCCTCTTTGTCTGACAAGTGGTAATAAATATCGGTAAGTAATTGACTGTGAGACCCTGTAAGTGTTTTTCTGAAATCCGGTATTTGACATACATCCCATAAAAGACGGACCTCGTGAGGAGAATTAACACGTTGAATAATCTCCGGGTTTCTCGTAATGGCCGCCAATGCAATATGGTCACCGCTGTCTCTCTTTCTCAAAAAAAATGGGCGAGGAGGTGACACCTCAAGGCTCTTTTTTAGATTGCCTATGTTATCAAATGAAAGGTCTCTATTTCGCCAAAATATGCCGCGTACGGGCTCAAATCTATGATCCTCAATTGCACTAATAGTCTCTTCCCCAAACCCAGGACAATTCCCTGTCACGCCGAATGTACCGTCGTTCATATATCGACCCGCACGCCCGGCGACCTGCGCCAGTTCCTGTGCCGATAGATACCTTGGAATACGGCCGTCAAACTTTGAGTTATCAGCAAACGCCACGTGGTTAATATTCATATTAAGCCCCATACCGATAGCATCTGTTGCTATCAGATAGTCAACCTCGCCATTCTGATAGAGCTCAACTTGGGCATTTCGCGTTCTAGGCGATAGTGCCCCTAGAACCACTGCCGTTCCACCTTTTTGTTGTCTCACTAACTCCGCCAAACCATAAACGTCCTGCGCTGAAAATACGACTATTGCCGAACGCCTGGGAAGTCGTGTGATTTTTTTCGACCCTGAATATGAGAGTTTTGAGAGTCTCGGTCGTGCAATGAATTCAGCCTCTGGGATAATCTTTTTTAATAAGGGTTTAATGGTTAAAGCACCCAGAAACATGGTCTCCTTAGAACCACGCGCTCTTAATAATTTTTCGGTAAAAATATGACCTCTTTCGTAGTCCGAAGCTAACTGTATTTCGTCAATTGCCAAAAACTCAACTGCTTTATCCCTTGGCATAGCTTCGACCGTACACATGAAATACCTGGCTCGGGCGGGGATAATTTTTTCTTCACCTGTTATCAGCGCTACACGGTTAGCACCTATCTTCGCAGCTACTTTCTCATAGTTTTCACGAGCCAAAAGGCGCAGTGGGAAGCCAATCATACCCGTTGCATGAGCTAGCATTCTCTCAATAGCCAAATGCGTCTTGCCAGTATTTGTTGGA
>CENX01171700.1_pt1 | contig 13233 bp, 15 predicted proteins | sample 361321 | NCBI WGS metagenome assembly CENX01 (sample SAMEA2619678, study PRJEB7988) | marine metagenome | isolation source: saline water (ENVO:00002010), including | reverse complement strand
TCAAGTGTAAAATTAGGCGCTTCATCTCCTATCTTTAACTCAACACGAGGTTCTCCGCTAGCGAACAAAAAATAACTTCCGATAACTAAAGCAGATAAAACAATAATTAAAAATTTCATTTTTACTCTCTAATATGATTTTAAATAATTAAGTGTTTCTTCATTATAAGGAATAGGTTCAATATCAAAATCCTTAAAATGTTCAGTTGAATCACAAACATTGTTCTCAAGCAGCATTGTTACTTGGTCTTTAGTAATTGGAAACCATGAAAATCTTTCAAAAATAGAGGCCATCATTTTTACTCCTATTGCAGGAGCAGGAACCATCCACTTATTCTTATTATACGCAAGTGCCATTGTTTGAACAATATCTTTCCAATAAAAGGCATCACCACCCAAATGATAAACCTTGTTTTTTGCACTATCCATTTCAAGTGATTTAACAAAAAATTCTGCAACATTGCTAATGTGTATAGGTGAAAGTGCAAAATTTCCGGCTTCAAAAGGATTAAGACCTGGCATAAAGTTTGGGGACGGAATTGGTAAGCTTAGCATATCTTTTTTAAGCTGGGTCGCAAATTCAGGTCTTCCCTCGCCTCTCGGATCTCCAAAACAAAGAGAAGGTCTAAATATGGTCCAATCTAATTTGGAAAACTTCAGATATTCTTCGCCAACGTATTTGGTTTTTTGGTAAGCAGTTCCATCAACCTTAACGCCATTAGCGCTCATCAAAATATACCTGGATATACCATTTTTTACAGCAGCATCAACCGTAGATTTGACACCTTCAAAATGTGTTTGATTAAATGAAATTCCTTTTTTTGGAAACTCTCTAACGAGACCAATGGTATAAATTATAGAGTCAGCAGTTTTAATAGTTTTTTCAATCGCATTGTGATCGTTTAAATCACCAGTAACGATTTTGCATTTATCTTTTTGAATCAATTTGTGTTCAGAGCCACTGCGAACTAAAACAATAGGTTTATGTTTATTCTTTATGAGTTCGTCAATGATATATGAGCCCACGAAACCGGTTCCACCAAAGATAGCTACTTTCATAATATTTCCCTTAACAAGTTCTTTTAATTTAACTATTATTAGTCAAAATTTTATCAATGACTTTCTCTCTATGGCTAAATATTTTCTTAAGGTCATTCTTTATCCAAATAAAATGTAAAAATCTTCCTAAAAACCCCATTGGAATAGTATATAGCACTTTATCCGACATTTCAACTCCTCCATCTTTTTCAACAAATGTATGAGTATGATGCCAAAATAGGTATGGTCCCTTCAGTTGTTCATCTATAAACTGATTAGGTGGGTCAAATTTTGTAATGAGCGTTCTCCAATGTATAGGAATACCAAAAAGCTGAATAGTATAATCAATCATGGTTCCTTCCTTCATAGATATTGGAGTTGGAGTTAAGATTTTAAAATTTAATTTTTTAGGAGTGATCTCTTTTAAATTTTCAGGCTTAGAGAAAAAATCAAACACATTTTTGATCGGTGCTTTGATAAACTGATGATTTTCTAATGTGTAAACTTTCATAGTAAAAAATTAAATAATTGCTGTGATTATATCAATATAAAATTGAGCGTTATGAGCGTTTATTCATAATAATATATTTATTTACATCAAATTTTCTTTTGCAACCATTATAATTCATATATCTAATTTTACCAAATACTTGTCTTTCAAACCATGGTCTGTCATGAATGCCTCCAATGCTCCATGCAACACCAGTGTAACCGTTAGGGTCTCTGCCATCGAGTTCATATTTATCATTAAGTTCTATGGCAATCTGAAAAGCTTCTTCAGGACTTTTAGTCCATTCTAGAATTTTCTTTGCCCAATACATACGCATATATCCATGCATCTTTCCATTAAACCTCATTTGGTTTTGAGCAGCATTCCAAAGATCATCATGGGTATCGCTATTTTCAAATGTATCAAGATTATATATAAAGTCTCTTTTATCATTTCTGTGTTCATTCAAAGTTGACTTTGCCCAATCAGCTAAGCATAAAAAATTATCATAATTTTTATTGTAATAACAAAAGTTATCAGCTAATTCTTTTCTTACTAGTGTTTGCTCAATAAAAGCATCGATGTTATTGTTGCTATCTAGCTTTGATAGTTCAAAGACTAGTCTTTGAGAAGAAATATGTCCATAATGGAGATAAGGACTTATATTTGACAAGTAGTTCAAATTTGGATCATTTCTCTTTTCATCATAACCTGTAATTTTTTCTTTTAAAAAACTATCAAAAGTAGAAAAAGCAGCGCTTTCTCCTGGCTGAAGCCAATCGACCTCTTTAACATTAGAATCAATATTTAACTTATCCATGATCTTCAAGAAATCAATTTTATTGGATGGTTTAGATGAAGTCTTTTGCTTCATAAGTGGAGGAAAATCAGTTAAATAATCTTCTAAATTTTTATGAATTTTTCTTCTTATTGTGTGAGCTGCAAACTCTTGCTTTTCACTTGCCTTCCAAACTGGAATTATATTGTGAGCATCGACTAAATGGAAAGGTATATTTAATGAGTTTGATATAATTTTCGTTCTTTTTTGGTAGACTCGAAGCGGCGAAAAATCGGTTACTACAAAACCAATGTTATTATCGTTAATAAATTTAGGAAGTGATGATTTAGGATCTTCTCTAATTAATGAAAATTTAATATTTAAGTCTTCTAGTTTTTGTGAAGTCTCAATTAGTCCATGAAGCATAAATGAATATTGGCGAACATTAGCTTCAGGGAAGTTTCCATTTAAAGAAAAGCAAACATGCAAGGTGGTATTATTTTCTATGGCTTTTTGTTGGGCATATATAAGTGCCCAATTATCAAAAACACGTTTGTCTCTTTGCATCCAATACAGGACAGAGCCTTTATTATATTGAAAGTTATTTAGTACTTTAACTCTACGAACATCAACTATGTTCATAATTTAAATTAATTTTGATAGGTCGCTATAAGTTAGAAATGACTCTTCTACTTTATATTTAATGTCATTTAGCAAGAAAAACCCTTCTCCTCCAAATAATACTCTAGTGCCGATATTCTTTGATAAAACTATGGTATCGTTAATTTGGTCGATAGTTTTTGATATGTTTTCAGCTAATATTGCATTACAGCACTGCAGATTACAAAGATAAAATAAAACTAAATCAATATCCCTTTTTTGTATTGTTGATTCTAGATCTCCAAGGTGCGCATGTGAGCCTGTATTGTAAACGTTATATCCTTGATGCCTTAATAAAACTTCGGACATAACTACCCCAATATCTGGTAAATTTTCTTCAAAATTAACACATAGCGCATTTTTAACATTGAATGCTCCATTTGGCTTGTTACCATTTAAAGTATCAACTGCTCTTGTAAGGATTTTTCTAGAAAGGTAAGCATCTGCATGCGAAATCTCATCTGTAGCTAATTTGTTTTCAACAATATGACCAGCTATATCAATAACATAATCAAGAAGATCTTTAACAGCCGTACCATTCATGTATAGGCCGTTTATTATTGTGCTAACTGACCCATCATCAGAATCTAAACTGTAGTCTGCTAGCTTAATGGATAAAGTCTTGTAATCTTGTTTATTTATTAAGTCATAGAGAATTTTGTGTTTTTTATTTTCGAAGGCAAGAATGCTACTTTTGAAGCCATCGCCATTAGACTTGTAATAATTACGTACATGCTGTAATGTAAATTTTCTGTGACCTCCAGCTGTTTTGACACAGCCTAATTTGCCACTATCGGTCCATCTTTTTAAGGTCGATATATTGACACCGAGAATTTCAGAAACCTCTTTAGAATTCAAATATTTCATGGTTTAATATATTTACTATTAAATTAAATGGCAAGACAAAAAGAGCGTTTTGAGCTTTTTATAGTTGTAAGTTATTTAGTATATGATGATATTTTTTCTTTGTATCAGTATTTTTTTTATCATACAAATTTACCATCATGCTCATCCTGGGATTTTTTTTAAAAAAATCTCTTTCTTTATTAATAAAATCCCAATATAAGGCATCCCATATATCGCACCAACTATCCTTTTTATAATTGCTCATTTTTAAAATGTAATTGCTCCCACTGATGTAAGGTTTTGTGGTCATCAAACCACCATCAGAGTGTAAACTCATGCCATATATGTTGGGGACCATCACCCAATCATAAGCATCTATGAATAGCTCCATGAACCACATGTAAACCTCATCTGGGTCATATCGAAGCAAACACATAATGTTACCAATCACCATAAGTCGTTCAATATGATGGCAGTATGCATAATCCGTTATATTTTTTATTGTATCGTCAACTGGTTTAATGCCTGTTGATCCATCATAAAAAGAAGGAGGAATTTTTTTTTCAAAATTCCAAAAATTTCTTTTACGTTGGAAGGAGCCGTTTGATTCATATATCCCTCTTGTAAATTCACGCCATCCTATGATCTGTCTTAAAAATCCTTCAGTTGAATTCAAGGGTATGTTTGAATCTTCAATAAAATCCAATGTCATATCAATAATTTCCCTTGGAGTAATAAGGCCAATATTGAGTGATGGTGAGATTATACTATGAAAAATAAATTTATGATCTGTAGAGATAGCATCTTCATATGTGCCAAAATTTGAAAAACGATATTGTAAAAAATTCTTGAATGATTGCTTAGCTTGATTGTGATTTATTGGGTAATTAAATAGCTCTAGATTTCCATAATTATCAGGATAATTATTATAAACTTCTTTTTTAGTGCTTTCTAAGAATTTATTTTCATAATTATTAAGATAAACTTCTGGGACTTGAACTTTTTTTGGAAGTTTCTTTCTATTCTCTTTATCAAATGTCCACTTACCACCCAATGGCTTACTATCCTTATCAAGAAGGATACTTAACTTTTTTCTTTGTTCTTGATAAAAGGAAGTAAAGAAGTATTTTTTTTTATTAGTGAAATAATTTTTTATATCATCTTTTCCATTGATAAAACCAGGAGTATCGTAATGGTATTTATTTACTTTTAGCCTATTTAAAGACGATAGCAATCTTTTGTTTAAAATAAAGTCATGCAATTCTAGATAATGCACAGTTGATATTCTATTTTCCATCAAAAAAGAATCATAATAATTCGGAGATGATAGGCTATTTTTATCGATTATTGAAGTGACATATCCAATAGCATTCAACTTTTCTCTAAAAGAACGTATGCTAAGAAAGTGTAGCATTATTTTTTGTTTGTGAAAAACCGCAGGATATCTACTGTCACTTATAAAAAGAGGATCCTCAATTAAAAACACTTTTCTTTTTTTTGATAAAGAAGGATTGGGATAAAAGAGCTGGTGGGGGAAAACTAAAGTTGCTTCCATTGATTCGTTTTATTTTTTCGGCATTTTTTGCTACAATACTTAACATTTAGCCAATCTTTTTTCCACTTTCTTCTCCAATTAAATGGCCTATCGCAAACAATACATAATCTTGATGGTAAATTTTTTGGAATACTTAGACCTTTGTTGATGACAGACCGCCATCTACTCGAAATGTTTGCCCTGTTATCCAATCATTTTCTGGATTTAATAAGAATTGTATCATATTACTGATATCATTAACAGAGCCGATACGATCTCTTATGTGCATTTTTTTACTAATTTCTAGTGCAGCCGGATTGCTTACTATTCGCGAAGATAATGGTGTATCGACTAAGCCGGGGGCGACGACATTAAATCTCAATCCTTTTCTAGCGTAAGTGACAGAGGCTGATTTTACCATTGATTCTATACCGGCTTTTGTGGCAACAATCATTTCATGATTTGCTAAGCCTATTTGTGTAACAGCCGTTGACATCATAACTATGGAGGAATCAGAAAGAATCTTTCCTGCAGCTCTTAAAACACCAAACGCTGACTTGAGATTTATATTAATTGCCTCATCAAAATCAGATTCCTTAATGAAGTGTGGCGGTTTCAAAATTATAGAACCTGGCAGAGAAACGACTCCATCAACGTTACCAAAAATTTCAAGTCCATATTGTATGAGTTCCATAACAGAATCAAATGAAGTAGCATCAACATGCATAGATTTTGAATCCGAAAATTCATCGGAGGGCATATTTTCGTTATAGCCAAGAAGGAGGTTTGAATTGCAATTAGACAAATCAGTACAAATTTGAGCGCCTATTCCCCCGCTTGATCCTAATATGATATAGTTGCGGTTATTCAATTTTTTATTAAAGATTGATATAAAATACTTGTGGATGAACTTATTCCACCATTAAGCTGCCAGCCTTCTGCAAGCATGGACTGAACACTTTCAGCAAACTCCACAATGTCATCAGCATAGGCAGATATAATTAGATAATTTTGTTTTTTAACTATTGTAATTTTCTTTGATATTGATAATTGTTTTTCCATAACAAATTTTAAGAAAGAAAATATTTTAAAGCAAGTTATTTATGAGCGTTATGAGCGTTTTTCTAAGTTAGAAAATATTTAATCACGCAAGGAGAACGATAAATTGTATTAAATGTAAAAAAATTAAAAAATGTAATAAGAGGTTTAAGAACTCTGGTCGAGGATTTCTATATGATTCCCGCTAGGGTCTTTCTTGTAAATATATCCAATACCATCGCGATGGTATTTAATTTTACCTGGATATTTTTCAGGTAGTGAACAATCAACTAATGCAAAATGGTTCGGATGCTCATCTTCCAAGACTAAAGCTAAATTTATATTACTAAATTGTAACATTGCCCATGTCTCATCTTTATGTTTTACCGAACAATTATAGTTCTCAGTATAAAATTCGACTGAAGAAGCTATATCATTAACAATTATTGCTAAATGATCGATTTTTGAAAGTTGATCGTTCACTACTACTAAAAAATATTAAAGATGCTTAATTAGCTATCTTTTGCTGCAGCCCAAACAACTAGACCAAAACCAATCTTATTGATTGCATCGCCTACGTTGTAAATTAGGTCTCTCATGTCTGCATCTACAGCGCCAGCCATAAAGCTATACCACTGACCATCTGCAGTTCCAATCAAGTAACCTAACGGATAAATACCCCAACCAATGATTACAAACCTTGTTAGTAATGTATTTGCATTCGCAATTTTACCACCAGCTGCTGCTGCTGCTGTTCCTACTTCACCTGCAACAACATCATAAGCAATGTAAAAATATGCTGCTCCGCTCAATAGTCCCCATAAAGCTGGAGATAATGGACCGATACCTGCTTCACCGAAATAACCGGTGACAAGCATAGCTATTGATGCCCAAACAAGTTTTTGGAAGTTTACTTTGGTTAAGAGGTAAAATTCAACAACCATCAATGGTACAGTTAATATCCAATCAATGTATCTGAATTCTGTTGGGCTTATACCTGAGGTAACCCAAACTTCTCTCATGTAGTAATAGTGAACTGCTGCAATTCCTGTGATTAAACCAGAAACTGTCATTGACATTTTCCATTCTGCTGAAACATTTGATCTTTCAACAAAGAAAAACACAGTAGCTGCTAACATTGCCATTGACCCAAGGAAGAAGGTAAACCCAATATAATCCCCAGATTGTAGTGTCGCTGCTAAAAACAGGTTATTCATATAACAACTCTCCTTTTTTTATTTTAGGACCAAACCGCGCAATGTATTAAAACACTATTATGTAGAGGTCCACATCCTACAAATATTCCTTGTCTATGCGCCTAGTAATCTTTCAATCTATATATATTTTAATATATAAACAAAAATTTTATCAGTTGTAAAAATAGCACTAAAATATAAAAGGTGCCAACATAATTATGAGCGTTATGAGCGTTTATTTGATTTTATTTCTTTTTTTGTAAAAATTTGATATTTATCTATGACTAAAATGCTTAATAGTAGCGAAAAACCGTATGAAAAATCTTCGACAGGTATAGTTCCGATCCTTGCTCCAATCATTTCCATACTATTATACCAAACAATTTCATTCTCAATCAATGATCCTGTTAACAAGCCATTAACTACTAAAAAGGGAATTAAGATAAAAGCATAAGTAACATAAAATTTTGCAATCAATTCTTTATGCTTAAGATGACAAATTATGATTAAAACAGCAGATGTAGTAAAAGAGTGCAGAGTATAAATTCTATCAATGAAAATAAATGCAAAAACCATTAGCAATAGAACTAAAGAAAAAGAAAAAAAAATTAAAAAGTTATCAGCAACTTTCCATTCAGGTTTTTGGACAGTTACTGTAGCATGAATAAAAAGCGATCCAAAAGGGATACATATAAAAAAAAGTACTTCTTCAACAGGAAGATTAAAAATATTCATTCCTGTTAAGTAAAAATAATTAAATCCCCAAACGCCCAGGTCTGTAAACACAATATCATGGATAATAAAAATAACTGCTATAATTAGGATAGAAGGAAATATTTTTTTTAAAAAAGCTTTTTGATTAGCTGGAGCAAGGGGAGATAAAGCCAAAGGGCCTAAAACAGTAAATATATTTATCAATAGATAAGCATATTTATCCATTATATTATTTACTTTAAACTTTTGAAAACGCTTAAAGGAACAAAGAGCATACCAAAATATTCACAATTTTCTTTTTCTTGCTTGGCATGGTGGAGACGATGGGCATGCATTATTCCCTTAAAGTATTTATTTTTGGTAGCAGAAAATATTTTGATACGACGATGAATAAAAATATCATGAACAAAAAGATATGCTAAGCCATAGGCTAATATCCCAAAGCCAGAATAGAGCATAATTTCATTAGAATATACACTGCCTAATATAATCATTGATGCGCTAGGGATAGCAAAGATCAGTGCAAAAGAATCATTCTTTTGAAATTGTTTATTTGATGGAAGATGATGATCCTCGTGTAAATACCATAAAAAACCATGCATAACATATTTATGCGTAGCCCATGCTATAAATTCCATACAAACAAATGTGATTAAGACAATTGATACTTGAAACATTGATTAAACCTTATATAAGCACAAAATTACACTCAATTAACAAATCAAAAAAATTAATTTATTTTCAAAATCGACTTTAATGAAGTAGATATTAAAAGCAATAATTTTGACAAATTGCTGATTCGTATCCTAGAACTTATGATTTTTTCTGGAGATGTTTTTTTTATTTTTAAAAGCAATTGAAGATAATATTTATAAGCCATTGTAACTCCAAACCTGCAGGTCTTAGGCAATTTTTTTATTCCAAAATAGGCAGCAGAAAAATCATTTTCTATATCCTCGATAATTATTTTTTTGTCATCTTCACTTAGTTTCATATTTAGATCTAAATTAGGAAAATAACTTCTTCCTTTATCTTGATAATCCTCACTTATATCGCGCAAAAAATTTACTTTTTGAAATGCTGAGCCAAGACGTTTAGCAGGCTTTTCAAGGGAATTGAACTCATTTTTATCGCCATTTGTAAAAATATGAAGGCACATTAAGCCTACAACCTCCGCTGAGCCAAAAATATACTTTTTGTAGGTTTCTTCATTGTGCGATCTATCATTTAGATCCATTCTCATACTTTCAAAAAAAGATTTGATGAGATGTTCAGTTATGTTGAATTTATTTACTACATCCTGAAATGCATGTAAAACCATATTTGAGCTATATTTATTTTTTATTGAATCCATAGCTTGCTTTTCAAAAAGATCGAGCTCCGTTCTTTGATCTATATTAAAGAAAGTGTCAACTATCTCATCTCCAACTCTAACTAAACCGTATATAGCATAAACATATTTTCTTATTTTTTTATCAAGGCAAAATATGCCTAAAGAAAAAGATGTGCTGAATTTTTTTGTTAAGTTTTCTGAGGCAAGATAGCAAGATTCTAAGTATCTACGCTCATTGCTCATGCGTAATCTTTAATGATTTGCTTTGCGACTATTTTCCCAGAAACCAATGAAGGTGGCATTCCAGGGCCAGGTACAGTCAATTGGCCGCAATAATACATGTTAGTCAGTTTTTTATTTTTTATTCTTGGTTTAAATATGGCAGTTTGAAACAGCGTATTTGCTAACCCGTAAGCATTGCCTTTATAGGAGTTGAATTCTGAAATAAATTCTTTGTGTGCGTACGATCTTTTAAAAACAATGGAATCTTTAATATTTGTTCCAAGGGCATTTTCAAGACGTTTTACGATCTGTTGAAAGATTGTCTCTCTAGATTTTTCATTGTCATTTAATCCAGGTGCAACCGGAACTAAAATAAAGACAGCTTCTGAGCCTTTAGGTGCAACATCGTTATCAGTTTTAGATGTGCAGGATACATAAAAGAGAGGGTTTTTAGGCCATTGAGGCTTATCATATATTTCTTCAGCATGTTTATCAAAATCTGTATCAAAGAATAGAGCATGATGTGGAATATCTAACTCTTTATTTATTCCTAAATAAAATAACAATGAACTTGGTGACATGGTTCTCTTATCCCAATAATTATCATCGTAATTTCTATTTTTTTTATCCATTAAATGGTTTTCAACGTGATGATAATCTGCACCCCCAACAACGATATCGCATTTTATTTTTTTATCATGAACTAAAATATGGTCAACAATATTTTCTTTTGTTTCAATTTTGCTAACTGGGTGATTGAACAAAAATTCAACATTATGATCCAAAGCATTTTGATAAAGACCCGTTGCAATTGCTCTTATACCACCATTGGGATACCATGTGCCTAAAGATAGGTCCGCGTAATTCATTATACTATAAAGTGCTGGAGTGTTCGATGGTTTTGCTCCTAAAAGCAGACTGGGGAATTCGAGTAATTTTATAAGCCTTGGGTCTTTAAAATATTCTCTAATATGTTTACTTATTGGTTTAAAAAGATTTAATCTGCCCAAACGTTTAAGTAAATCTAGCTCCATAAACTCCAAAGCTGAGAGGCTTGGTTTATAAATGAATTTCTCTACAGCAACTCTATACTTTTCACCAGCATCATCTAAATAATTTTGTAAAGACTGTCCACTCCCACTTTCTATTTTTTCAAATTTCTCTTTTAGGATATCTAGATTTTCAGACACATCTAAGAATTCATTTTCATTAAAGTATATTCTATAGCCAGGGTCCAATCTAGTTAGTTTGTAAAAATCAGTTGTTTTTTTTCCAAAATCATTAAAATAAGAATCAAATAGATCAGGCATCCAATACCAGCTGGGACCAGCATCAAAAGTAAAGCCATTCTGTGAAAAGGATTGCAAACGTCCTCCATAAGAAGCGTTCTTTTCTACCACTTTTACTTTATAATTTTCTTTAGCTAAATAAGTAGCGCAAGACATACCTGCGAGACCAGAGCCAATAACAATAACTTCTTTAGACATTTACATCCATATGAATATTTGACATTTTTTGATTTATTTGTTTTCTAAAGGATTATTTAATTTAAAGGTGATAGAATTATTCAAATAATAAAAGATAATTAAAACAATAGACCACTGAAGAACGCAGGTTGCAACACTAAATGCAGAAAATGGATTGTACCAATCATCAGGGGCATAACTAGTTGCTGACAATGACATCCACCATAGGATTAATACCGCACCAAGCGTAGGGACAAGATATGTTATTATGGGTCTCCAAATTTTTGGAAATTGCCAATCAAATTGAGAGCTATTGTATTCCTTTAAAATTTTTTCAATTCCATATTTTGATGCAGCTAAAGCAAAGAAAATTCCTGATATCATCAATGCGACCCCCCATACAAAATCTTGATTTGCAAGAATGTCAATATTCATTGCAGAAGGGATCCCCATGACAAAGCAAACAATAACAATCCAAAAAACGGCTTGTTTCCGAATTAAGCCAAAATCAATCAAGTTTTTAACAGCTAATTCAAGCATTGAAATCAAGGAAGAAAACCCAGCAAAAGATAGACCGAGAAAAAAAAGGATGGACAAAGTTTTCCCAAATATCATTTTTTCAAATAATTGTGGCATCCAAATAAATGTTAATCCTGTAGCAGCAGGACCAGAAGTTTTCATGATATCTAAGATTTCAGACTTAGGCATATTTAAATCATTGCCAAGTATTGAGAAAACAGTGCTAAAGATCATAACAGCTGATAGAAGCGAAACGATATTATTGCCAACAGCAGTAGTAAATGCATTTTTAACAATACCGTATCTTTTTTTTATATATACAGCATAAGTTAAAAACAAACCCCATCCAGCACCAGTATCCCATGCGTTTTGAGTCAATGCCTCCAGCCAAAGCTTAGGACTAGTTAGCTGAGACCATTGTGGTGTGAACAAATAAATAATTCCATCAAGAGCGCCGGGCAAAGAGATTGCCCTTATGACACAAATCAAAACAATGAGTAAAAGCGTTGGGATAAGAATTCGATTTACTTTTTCAATTGATGAAACACCTTTGTAAATAGCAAAACCTCCCACTGTCATTGCAACAGCATGAAACAAAACAGGATAATAACTGCCTTGAAAATTATTCCAAAGTGAGAGCGAAGCAGCTGAGCTATTAGGTAATTCAGTAAATGAGGTGACTAAAAAATAATAGATATTCCAACCTACTACAACAGAGTAGTAGAAAGCGATCGCAGTAGAAACAAAACCAACGAAACCACCAAGAAAAGCGAAAGGCCTCCCTATAAACATTGCAAAAGCTCCAATGGTTCCCTGTCTAGACTTAGAACCCATTACATATTCAACTATAATGAGCGGAATGCTCCATAAGAACAGAAAAACTATCCATGCTATAAGAAAGCTACCAGCGCCGTCCTCTCCTCCATTGGAGGCTGCTATTCTTGGAAAACGCCAAATGTTCCCTGTGCCTACTGCAACTCCTAGAGCGCTAAGCAAAAATGTGAATCTTGATGAAAATCGCTGTTCAGAATCTTTCATAAAATGAGACAATTAGTAGATCTTGACAAGATCGTCATACCCCCCTATAGGGGTGCCATTAATTACTATTTGTGGAACTGTCATAGCCTTACCAACTTCAAGTAATTTTTCTCTACCCCACCCCAGCTCTTCAATATTTATCTCTTCATAATCCCATCCTTTTTCATCAAAGAATCTTTTAGCTAGGTCGCAGTATGAACACCAATTGGTTGTATAAATTTTAATTTTTTTCAAAATTGGTAAGTTTAATGTTATTCGGCTTTACTCATTACCTTATAGATTGTGTAAAAACCAAATAGTGAAACTACCCATCCAATCATGAAAAATGTGAATTCCATAAAAACTCCTATGTTTTTTTCTTA
>CENX01031671.1_pt1 | contig 13235 bp, 12 predicted proteins | sample 361321 | NCBI WGS metagenome assembly CENX01 (sample SAMEA2619678, study PRJEB7988) | marine metagenome | isolation source: saline water (ENVO:00002010), including | reverse complement strand
CCTTAAATGACACTTTGCCTGTAAAGTAATTGAAGATTTAGATTATCAGATAATGATTCGTTCCATATTTATATCTTTCGTTTTCTCTACAATCCTGCTTGCTGAATTCGAGAGCGACCTTCAACTAAAGCTCATTCTTTCTGAACCGGGAGATACCATATACCTTGAATCAGGTCTCTTTCCAATTCTTGGCACCCTTTCAATGGAGGGAAAAGAGAATATTGTTATAAAAGGGAGTGGGACAAATGGAACGATTTTGGACTTTTCTACTCAAATTGAAGGTGCACAAGGTCTAAGTATAACCAACTGTAAAAACATAACGCTTGAGGACTTTACCATACAGGATGCAAAGGGCGATGCTATCAAGTGCCAAGATACGGATGGAATTATATTTAGACATTTAAAAACACATTGGACAGGGGGTCCAAGTCCAACAAATGGTGCCTATGGTCTATACCCTGTTCAGTGCAAGAACGTACTCATTGAGAATTGTATAGCGATAGCGGCTTCGGATGCTGGAATATATGTTGGTCAGTCAAAAAATATCATTGTAAGATTTTCAGAGGCATATGATAATGTGGCTGGTATTGAGATTGAGAATTCTACCAATGCAGATGTCTATGGCAATAATGTACATGGGAACACAGGTGGAATCCTTATCTTTGACCTTCCAGATCTTGCTGTAAAAGAAGGTAGCCAAGTACGTATTTTTGATAACATCATTAAAGATAATAATCTAGATAACTTTGCGCCTGAAGGAAATATAGTAGGCAAGGTACCAGCAGGTACAGGTATCATGGTCATGGCAACGGAAATGATAGAGGTGTTTGGAAATACGATCATCGATAATAAGACTGCTGGTACAGCCATAGTCAGTTATTTCATAACTGAAGAAGAAACAAGAGATACCCAGTATAATCCTTATACCTCATCTATCTACATTCATAATAATATATACCGTCGAAAACAACAGATTCCGACACTCGATCATGATATAGGATTGTTATTACTTTTCCACTTTTTCAGAGATATTCCCGACATTATATATGATGGGATGCCAGATCCTAGGTTTGTTGGAAATAATGGTCTTATTTCAGACCCTAGGCGATTGTGCATAAGAGACAATGTTGATGCAAAATATTTAAATCTCAATCTATCAAAGAACTTTGAATCATGGTATAGTCCATTTTTTGCTGATTTCAATACGGACACGAATGAATGTAATTGTACTCAAGAGCCTCTACCAGAGGTAGTATTGAAGATCGATCAATAGGATGAAAAATGGGAAAAGGATATTGATCGTTTTGTTTGCGGTCTCTATTGCATTTTCCGCTCACCCTGTTCTAGAGCATGCGTTGCCCAAATTATCAGAATATGGATTTTTCATTAAGCCCATCAAAGATCAGATTCCAAAAGATAAGGTCATCCCCTATAAAATTGCGTCTCCGCTTTTCTCTGATTATGCAGAAAAATTAAGATTCATTAAAGTTCCTAAGAATGACAGAATTACGCATGGCGATGATCTCACTTTTAATTTTCCAGTAGGAACCTTCTTGATCAAAACCTTCTATTACCAAAGTGATATTAGAGATAGTAACAGTGAACGTAGATTGATCGAGACACGACTGTTGAAGAAAATATCTAATGAGTGGATTGCGATGCCTTATGTTTGGAATGATGACCAGACAGATGCTGTCTTGACTTTAGCAGGTGATAGAACAGATGTCTCCTGGATTCACTATGATGGAAGTCCAATTAATGTATTATATAGCATACCAAATATGAATCAGTGCAAGAGTTGTCATGTTTATAATAACGTTCAGCAGCCAATTGGGCCAAAGGTACGTAATTTGAATATAGATTATGTTTATGGTAAAGTTAGTGGGAATCAACTTAAGAAATGGATATCTGAAGATATCCTTGAACCATTCAAAGATCTAAATTCATTGCCAAGGACAGTTAACTATGAAGATCCGCATGATGGGACATTGGATCAACGTGCTAGGGCCTGGCTAGACATTAATTGTGCTCATTGTCATCGAAGTGGGGGGCCAGCAGAAACATCAGGGTTGCATCTTGATCTAGAAGAATTAGATCCAACAAGAATAGGATTATTCAAACCACCTATTGCAGCTGGTCGTGGATCGGGTGATAGGAAATATAATATTGTCCCTGGAAAGCCAGAAGAATCAATTATGGAATTTAGGATCAATTCCATAGACCCAGGAATAATGATGCCTGAGTTGAGCCGTAAACTTGTCCATGATGAAGGCGTCAAACTAATACAGGCCTGGATAAAAGCAATGCCAGAGGGAAGATAAGAAATGAGTGTAAGAATATTCCTCAACATTTTAATGTTGATCTCTTTTATCTGCTCTTGTTCATCTAAAGATGAAAGGTTCACTAGTAACGCGATAGGGATGGAAAATTTAACTGGATTGTATTTTACAGAATCTGAGCGTGACAGTGCACTAGAAGGATTATCCTTGCTTCAAGAAAAGTACGATACTCTGAGATCAATTCAAATTCCGAATCAGGTTCCTATTCCTCTTTATTTTGATCCTCGAATCCCTGGACAGGATATACCAAAAGGTAGAGAAAAGTATCTCTTTCAAGAATTTCCAACCAAACGACCAGATAATATTGAGGATTGTGCATATTTTACTATTGGACAGTTGGCTTACCTGATTCGCACTAGACAGGTCACCTCATTAGAACTTACTGAGATGTATATTGCTAGGTTAAAACGTTTTGGTTCTGAGCTTGAGTGTGTTGTGACCATTACTGAAGAACGTGCATTAAATCAAGCGCGTCGTGCGGATGAGGAAATCAAAAGGGGTAGATATCTTGGACCTCTTCATGGTATACCATATGGTGCAAAAGATCTTTTGGCAGTGTCTGGGTATAAGACTACTTGGGGTGCGACAACGCACAAAGATCAGATCATTGATGAAACTGCAACTGTAATTAGAAAATTAGATGATGCAGGTGCAGTTTTAGTAGCAAAATTGACACTTGGCGCCCTTGCTTGGGGTGATGTATGGTTTGGCGGTAAGACCAGAAATCCTTGGAATACTGAAGAGGGTTCTAGCGGAAGCTCAGCTGGTCCAGGATCTGCAACAGCAGCAGGCCTAGTTGCCTTTTCTCTAGGTTCAGAGACATGGGGTTCAATTGTATCCCCATCCACTGTAAATGGGGTCACAGGTCTTAGACCTACTTTTGGAACTATAAGTAGATCAGGGGCAATGGCTCTTAGTTGGTCTATGGATAAGCTTGGACCAATATGTCGTTATGTTGATGATTGCGCACTTGTTTATAGTTTAATTAAGGGAACCGATGGTCTTGATCATTCGGTGTTAGACGTGCCTTTCCAGGTTCCAACTAAGAAAGAATTTCAATCGCTGCGTATTGGGTATGTTGAAAACGCTTTTGATGACTCAACTACAACTGATAATGATAGAGCCGTTCTTGAACGTCTTCGTGACCAAGGTTTTGTTCTTATTCCAATTGAACTTCCAAATTTCCCAACCAGTTCTTTATCATTCTTACTTGATGTTGAAGCAGCAGCAGCATTTGATGATTTGACCAGAAGCAATGAAGACGATCAACTGGTTGTTCAGGTTAAGCGTGCATGGCCTAATGTCTTTAGAACGGCTCGCTATATTCCTGCAGTTGAATATGTTCAGGCTAATAGGGCCAGGATCATATTAAGTCAAAAAATGTCATTACTATTCAAGGACATTGATGTATATGTGGTACCATCATTCTGGGGAGATAATCTACTTAGAACGAATCTAACGGGTCACCCCTGTGTAGTCTTACCAAATGGTTTCAACAAAGAAGGAACGCCTACTAGTATTAGCTTTATTGGAGATCTTTATAAGGATGGACAAGTGGTTGCTGTGGCCCGTTCCTATCAGAGGGGGACGGGTTGGCACAAGAAATATCCAACAAAATTCAAATAGATTTTTATATAAAAAGAAGTTTTTAATTTAATTGTAATTGAAGAAAACATATATAAGAGACAATCGTTCACCAATACCCTTGAATGAAAATATTTCTCGGGTAATGAGTTCAAATAAATCTAAAAATACCAAACCTGAATTGAAACTTAGAAGGTCCTTATTTGCAAATGGCATAAAAGGCTACCGACTTAATTGGAAAAAGGTACCTGGCAGTCCTGATATTGCATTCCCAGGAAGAAAGATCGCTATTTTTATTAACGGCTGTTATTGGCATAGGTGCCCTCATTGTAAACTCCCATTGCCTAAAACTAATACGGAATTTTGGAAAGAAAAGTTTCAAGCAAATATTTTCAGAGACAAGAAAAAGGAAAAAGAACTCCTTCATCTTGGTTGGATTGTCCTAGTATTTTGGGAATGTAAAATTAATGAAAATATTAAAAATTGTATCTATAAGGTCAAGCAAAGCATAAAGTGTCAATAAAAGTAGCAGAATTATTTGCAGGAGTTGGTGGGTTTCGTCTAGGTCTTGAAAATAATGGTTTTAACATTGTCTGGAGCAACCAATGGGAACCATTGACAAAGGTCCAGCATGCTTCCATGGTATATGTGGCGCGATTTGGACAACAGGGCCATTCTAATGTTGATATTAACGCTATTCCAATAAGTAAGATACCTGATCATGATCTACTTTGTGGAGGATTTCCATGTCAAGATTATTCCGTTGCTACAACATTAAATAATTCTAAAGGATTAAAAGGTAAGAAAGGTGTTTTATGGTGGTCTATCTATAGAATTCTAGAAAAAAAAGGTAAAAGAAAACCTAAATATTTATTTTTAGAAAATGTTGATAGATTATTGAAATCACCAGCAGATCAGAGGGGTCGAGATTTTGCAGTTATGCTTCAAAGTCTTAATGACCTTGGATATGCTGTTGAATGGAGGGTTATTAATGCCGCGGATTATGGCATGCCACAGAGAAGGAGGAGAGTTTTTTTCCTTGGATATCATAAAAGTACAAAGATCTATAAAAAGATAGTCAAAGCACGGGTGCATAATTGGCTCATAGATAATGGAACTGTAGCTAGTGTGTTTCCAGTTAGCGCTATTTCAAAATCAGATGAATTTGATTTAAAAGGAGATCTAGTAGAAATAACTAAAAATTTTAATAAAAATAAAAAAGTATCACCCTTCTTAAATACAGGAATAATGATAAAAAGCAAAGTCTCAACTTTAAAGACTGAACCTATTTATAAAGGAGATAAAGTTTATTTAAAGGATATTATAAAAAAAGATAGTGATATAGATAAATCATTTTTCATTGATGGAAATGATATTAAAAAATGGGAATATTTAAAAGGTTCTAAAAAAGAAAAACGAACTACTAAAGATGGATTTGTCTATAATTATACCGAGGGTGGAATGATATATCCAGATAAACTAAATAAACCATCAAGGACAATTATCACAGGTGAGGGTGGTAAGTCGCCATCTAGATTTAAGCATGTTATTGAAACCGATAGAGGACTTAGAAGATTGACTCCGATTGAATTAGAGAGGCTAAATATGTTTCCAGATGACCATACAAAACTTGATGGGATAACAGATGCTAGAAGGTCTTTTTTTATGGGGAATGCATTGGTTGTTGGTATCATCAAAAAATTAGGTAAATCGTTAGCATTGAATATGATGATGGAAAAGCAGGACGAGGTTATATAAAGAAAAAATAACAAATAAGGTTATAATGATGTCAGACAAAAACACAACCATTCAAGAGATACGCTCTATAATAGATTCATTTGCCGATGAGAGGGACTGGCAACAATTTCATAGTCCAAAGAATTTGTCAATGTCAATATCCATAGAGTCAGCAGAATTAATGGAGTTATTTCAATGGTTATCATTGGAAGATGCAAAAAAGGTAATGGAGTCGGGAAAGACAAGAAATGATGCAATCGATGAGATCGCAGATGTTCTTATCTATGCATTTGCCTTTTGCATAAGAAACAATATTGATATCTCAGACGCCATTAAACAGAAAATGAAAAAGAATATCAAAAAATATCCAAAAGAAGAGTTTAGAGGTCGATTTTAGTTCAAATTCAATTAGCATGAATAGGATTCTTTCCATAGATGTTTTTAGAGGAGTGACAATGCTTCTCATGTTATGGGTAAATGACTTCTGGACCCTTAACTCAATCCCTAAATGGTTAAAGCATGCTGCTGCAGGAGAAGATTATCTTGGTTTTTCAGATCTCATTTTTCCCTGGTTCCTTTTTGCAATTGGTCTCTCGATACCTTTTTCTTTTGAGAGTCGCAAGGTTAAGGGGCAATCAAGTTTTAATATTGCAAAACATATTCTTTTAAGAACGCTTGCATTGCTTGCAATGGGTCTATTTCATATGAATATGGAGATGTACAACCACCAAACATCTTACCTAATTAAACCAGTATTTGTAATTATTTCAACCCTAGCATTTTTTATGATATGGAATGATTATTCAAAGTTTTTGATTAAACAAAATATCTTTTTCAAGGTAGCTCCATATCTTGGTGTTATCGTTCTTGGTCTTATGTTATTCATTTATAAGGGTCAGGATTACGATGGTAATGCCATTGGTTTTAGTATCCACTGGTGGGGAATACTTGGGCTTATTGGTTGGGTCTATCTAATATCAGCATTTACATACTTAATTTTTAGTGGACCTATAGTCGCAATATCTATTTCTTTTTTCATTTGTTTGATGTTAAATATTATGAGTAGCAGCGGAATCTCATACGCTATTTTTTTCTGGCAAAGTCCAGATTGGATTCCAGGCAGTGGGGGACTTCAGGCACTTTCATTTGGGGGCATAATTACTTCACTTTGTTTAATCAGATACAAGGATGATGTAAAGAAGCTGTATGGTGTCTTATCGATTGCGGGATTATCATCATTATTTTTAGGTCTTTTTCTTAGAAAATATTTTATCATTAGTAAGATAGCTGGGACGCCTTCATGGGTATTGATCTCAATGTCTACTGCTATTTTCTTGTTCATCTTTTTACATTGGCTTGTGGATGTAAAGAAACAGTTGAGTTGGTATGCGCCCATAAGTATTGCTGGTACTGCGACATTAACTTGCTATCTAATACCATACTTTTATTACAGTGTTCGCACGCTATCAGGATTTCAGCTGCCTATGTTTTTAACTACAGGCATTATTGGTTTATTTAAATCAATTGTTTATTCTTTTTTGATTATTATAGTTACACGAATAGCTAATGAAAGCTTAATTCGATTAAAGATCTAAATAGTTATTATTTTTATTGAGAATAGTTAAACACTCGCAATACGTTGGTATATTCTGAGAGACATGTGACTGCGTTCGTATTACCAACTGATAAATAATCTAGGAGGAAGTCAAATGAAAGTTCTTTTCACGGTGTTTTTTTCATTCTCAATCATTTCTGCATCAGGAAACAAAAAAAATACAATTGATTCAATTTTCAAACACTATCAGAATAAGTACAAGATATACAGTATAGATGATTTGAATAGATTACAATCAAATAATCCCTCAATGTTCTCCCAGAATAGCAGAGATCGTGATCCATCTGATATTATTGGTAATTGGGAACAACAGAAAATGGGTATGGGCATGTATATAACTGTGGAAACAGACCAAACTGCACCTTCAATGGGGAGTATGACTGGAATGGACCCCGCGGAAGGCGGGGTTACTATCTCCAATGATGAATTTACCACCGTATTAAATTATTTAAGTGTTGGAGACTTATTTGATTTCAGGCAGAGAGATAGAGATGCAAATGCTCTACAGCATGCGCAGGGTTATGTTGACAGTGCTGCAGTTTTGCAAGGCCAGAGTTCATTTGATCTGGTACTAGAATTTGAACTTACTTATTCGGACACTGACCCAAGTGTTGTGATGGGAGGTCTTGGAGGCGATGACCCTGGTAATTGTGATATTAACTGGCCTGAAGACCCCTATCATATGGCAGTGTATTCCTTTGTATCTGAATATGTATTATTAGAGGGTGCGAGCGTAGGTTGTTTTCTTGATAATTCAGATCTTGATTTAACTTATGGTTATGTAGCTGAGGAGATAGAACAAAGCTGGTATGGTGGTGGAGACGACTATAATGATGATAGTACGGATGTGGAGGGAGTAGTTCTTATGAATTTTGATATCTTTTCACTTTTTGCAATTATGTTTGGTGTGGATATCGGTATTGAACATCCTATGATAATGACAGTTTCAGAAAGTTATGCCATGGCTACGGATTTAAGCGATACCACGGGTGGTTATAACGGAGGGCAATACATGGCCATGGTTGATAGTAATATGGTTTCAATTGATATGGAAAATTTTTCATTCAATTTTGATAATCTTCTAATGGAAAGCTACTACGGGACTAATTCAATTAATGTTGATGGAGACATTGGTGCAGTTATGTACGAATTATTAGCAGGAGTCGAGACAGAGATTCCTATTCCATCCATGCTATTAGATAGCGCTTTCAATGACGATAATCAGAATTATCTTAATATATATCATGATGGTTCAGGAATTGCTATTAATGTTGAGGAGGATGGCTACTATGGCACCATGATCGATACTAGCTATTTTACATGGGATGTATCGGATGACTCTGTTTACGTAACCACCTACGATGATTATTACTCTGACTCTTCTCAGGTAGATGCAATGGCATACTTTTTCAGTGGTGATACTTTGGTTTTTGGTCAAAGTATAGACCCTTGTGAAGAAGGGGGATATTATTACTACTACTATGACACATATGATGACTGTTTTGAATACAGTGACCTAGGAAATTATGCCCTCGGAGTTACTGGAATACAAGACTTTCATCAAGATATGATGATGCACTATACTGCCTATGATGTAGTCTCGACATCTGTGGAAAATATCATGCCACTAGAATTTGAAATGTATCCAGCATATCCAAACCCATTTAATCCAGTTACTACAATCGGTTATTATCTTCCAAATGAAGGGTCTGTCAGTATTACTATTTATGATATGATGGGCCGAGTAATTAAGGTGATGCAGGGTGGTATCCAAGCACCAGGATATGGTAAAGCACAATGGAATGCTACCAATGATAAAGGGCAGCCAGTTTCTGCAGGCGTTTATCTATATCAAATTAGTATAGGTGAAAAGGTGGACACTAAGAAAGTGGTGCTCTTGAAATAAATATTCTCAAGAAACAAAAAACCCCGTTCTTACGGGGTTTTTTGTTTCTAATTGGATGAGTAGATTGATAATCAAATAATACAGTCAAAAAGACAGAAATGAACAAGGGATAATGATGGAGTCAAATATACCGATCACTCATATGTTTACCGATGAAAGTGGACACACTAGGTTTCAGAGAAAATTACTTCCACTCGAGCCAAAAACAGGTCTAGGCTCTGTTGGATTGTTCTCGGGTTTATTCGTTAACCAGATACTTGATGATAATTCGGGGGACATAAAAATGCAGTTTGCTGTTACACCTGTTCCTGAACAGAGTGATGGCGAAGGACCCAAATTGGCACATACGGCACCCAGAAGACAACTCGTGATTACCTTGGATGGTTATCTAGAATTCAAGAGCTGTGACGTTGACATTATGGATGAAGAACACCAAACAATCATTACCAAAGGTCAAATACTTCTCGCTGATGACCTTGAAGGTGCTGGACATGTTTGGCAGTTTCTAAAAGATAAGAATAATGAATTGCATCCGTGGGTTAGGTGCTACGTTCATCTGGGTGAAGAGTATGAACATTTAATGTCTAAGTTAAAAGGAGATGTTGATGGGTAGACTAGAATTGACACCAGCAGAGTCATATCTATTGCTTGATATAGAAAGCAAGGATGGCAAGACTCTCATGAAATATAGTCTGATCAATTTGTTATATAAGAATGTCCTTAGTTCTGAAGTGAGAGAAGAAACAGAGGGTACCGTATTTAAAAAAGTTGTAAAAAAGACATACTTATCAAGGGGAGATAGATTTGATGATACGGAACTAAAGGCACATGAGAAAATATTTTGTTCAGTGATGGAAGATGATAATGAGATCGAACTTACTGAGTTCATAAAAAAGATATTCGATCAATACAATTACGATGATTACTATGAATTAATGATGAAGATGCAATCTCAATCCGGATTATTGAACATAATTGAAGAGAGAGTATTCTTCAATATCTTTTCTAAAAAGAGAAAGAAATTGACAGAGAGAGGAGAGGATGCTAATTCAAAGATCAAGGATATACTCTCTACTGGCAAAAAGAACCTACCTGATTGGGTGTTGAATGAGCCTGCTCGGGCAAAGGCATATATGGCAGCATGCGGAGCGAATTTGATCCTGTTGGATGGACACGATATGGGAATGCTGCAGTCTTATGAGAGCAAGCTAAAGGACATAGAAAAGCAGAAACATGATGATAGCGGTTTTATTTTTTGGGGAGATGGTGGAAACAGAATCAGCGATGATATGAATCTTCAAGATGCTGGAAGCATGGACTCTATCTCTAATGATTTTAACAGTGTTAGTGCGTTTGATTCATTCGACGGTTTAGATGCTGGTTTTGATGGTGCTTCTGGGGGTGATGGAGGAGGAGGCTGCAGTGGCTGCGGTGGATGTGGTGGAGGATGACCAGGACAACATAGAATATGCTAGAGATCCTATCTGGTTGAGGATAAACGGACTTATTTTTGATGACAACAGCAACTCACTGACCTTTTCCAAGCGATTGGCTCGAGAAAATAGGTGGGCACACTGGTATGCATTGGACGTGATCGAAGAGTATAAGAAATTCTTATATTTAATGGCTGTAGCAGGTCATCCTGTGACCCCTTCAATTGATGTTGATCAGGCCTGGCATCTCCATCTAGTATACACCCGTCACTACTGGGATAATTTTGCTAAACACATGCCATTCCAACCTCATCATGGTCCTACTGAAGGCGGAATAAAGGAGGGTGAAAAGTTCTCTGAGTGGTATTCCAAAACCCTTGAAAGTTACAAGAATATCTTCGGGATGAATCCACCTGTCAATATCTGGCCCGAACCAAGCGTAAGATTTCGCGAAGGGCAGATGTGGCAATGGATAGATACCTCTCAGTATGTGCTTGTGCATCAGTCCATGGGATTTGTTATGATATTGATAGGTCTTTTATTCTTTTTAGGTCTAGCTTGGTTGGGCACATCATGAAAAAAATGTCATCAAAAATTGAGACACTTATTATTGGTGCGGGGCCTTCAGGCCTTGCCTGCGCAATTCAATGTCATAAGGATAATAAACCATTTTTACTCATTGAGCAGTCTGATAGAGTTGGAGGTAGGGTAGGCTCTTTTGAGGAGGATGGATTTATTTTTGATCTGGGATTTCAGGTCTACAATACAGCATATGAGGTTACGAATTCCTTATTAGATATAGATGCCATCAGCCTAAATAATTTTCGACCTGGAGCCACGATCCATGATGGAACCTCTTTCCAGATCATATCTGATCCATTAAGAGATATCTCTCAAGCCTTTGCAACATTATTCTCAGACATTTCCACGATTAGCGATAAGATAAGAGTGCTAAAATTGAAGAGTTCACTAAAAGGATATGAAATAAATAAGGACAGTGAAACGGATATCGATACCCACAAATTTTTATCAAACCAAGGGTTCTCTGAAAGGATGATAGAGATGTTCTTTAGACCATTTTTTTCAGGTATCTTTTTGGAGAATAAACTGGAGACCTCATCAAAATTCTTTAAATATGTGTTCTCAACATTTAATACAGGACTTGCATCTTTGCCTGATGAAGGGATGCAGTCTATTCCTAATGACCTTTTAAAAAGAATAGATAGTCAACAAGTTCTATTTCATAAAAGAGTGGTCAAGATAGACCAAGAAAAAAACGTCTATTTCGAGGATGGCAGCTCTTTAGGTGCTAAAAACGTGGTTTTGACTGGAGGCACTACTAATATTTCGGCTGAGTCACCTAAGGAATACAATTCTGCTAAGACGATATATTTTTGCTCAAAAGTTACCCCGCTTAAAGGGAACTATATTCACCTCTATCCTTGCGATGAGATCATAAATAACATAGCGATACCAACTAGTATATCTAGCGCGTACTCTAAGAATGGGGACCATTTATATTCTGTGACCGTTATGAATAATGATATATCTAAAATTGACCTTATTGATAGTATTCAGGGAAAATTGTCAGACTATTATGGTGGAGTAAAAAGTGATTATGAATATTTGAAATATCTTGAAATAAAAAAAGGGACTCTGAAGCAGATGCCTGGGTATTTTTATGATTCAGTAAAAAATGAAAATGGCATCATTTATTCAGGTGAGAGTCAGGTGAATGGTAGTATTGAGGGAGCGGTCATCTCTGGTATTGAAGCAGCAAACTTAATTTGATCTTTAGCACTAAGATCATTTTTCAGGGTATAAAGCACATTGTTCAAATAGGTCAACAAAGGATTTGACAGTATGTTTAATTGGCTTGGAATAGCCTCCTCCCATAAACACTACTATTGGAGAGTCTCGCTTTTTTGCGAAATCAAAGACCATCTCATTTCGTTCAATTAGTCCACTTCTACTCAAGGATAAATGACCAAGACCATCAGAGTCTAAAATATCAACACCTGCTTGAAAAAAAATAATGTCACTTGGTATTTGATCTAGCTTAAGAAGACTCTGTTGTAAAATATCAAGATATTTTCTATCACTGGTCCCTTTTTTAAGTGGCACGTCAAGATCACTAACCATTTTTTTCAATGGGAAATTGGTTTCGCAATGCATGGAAAATGTGAAAACGGTATCGTCCTTGGAAAATATCGATGCAGTACCATCGCCCTGATGAACATCAAGGTCAATTATCATTACGTTATTAATCTTTTCGTAATCTCTTTTTGCAACCTTCGAGCAAATTGCAATGTCATTGAAAATACAATATCCGGAGCCTTCTGAGTAGTAAGCATGGTGTGTTCCACCGGCCATATTCCCCGCAATTCCATTTGAATTCATAGCAGATTCCAATGCCCCTAAACTTCCACCCATAATGTACCTTGTTCTGTCAACGATGTGCTCGTTCCAAGGCTGAAGACCTATCTTTCTTTTTTGTCTATCTGAAAGTGTTCCATCCATGAAAGCATCCACATAGTCCTTGTCGTGTGCTAAGCAGATATCTTGAATTTCTATCATTTCAGGCTGTACAAATCGAATATCAGCATCAGACTTATCTAAGC